>VOFH01002545.1_pt1 | contig 29717 bp, 49 predicted proteins | sample 5384091 | NCBI WGS metagenome assembly VOFH01 (sample SAMN12384727, study PRJNA508395) | human gut metagenome | isolation source: healthy gut G | host: Homo sapiens
TTTTGATTTTTTCATCATTTACCGGATAATACGGTTCGTCTCCCAATTTCCAGTCAGCAGAATATTCTTTTGTAACAACAGTTTTCGGTTGTGTTCCAAATTCAAAATGCTTATGTTCAATTACACGTGTATATGGCGTTTCTCTATCTGTATAATTTACCACTGCTACACCTTGATGATTTTGTTCATCAATATCTCACTTTCAAATCGTACACTTCTGTACTCCAATGCACCATATTCATAGTTATAATAATAATCTATTGTTCCTGTATAAACAATTTTATCGGCCAATGATGAAAGTTTTTTCTTTATCTTGTAAAAATCTACGTTTAAACGAACATCGCATGATTCTAACAATCGTTCAATTAAAACATTGTATCCTCCCTCGGGGATACCCTGATAACGGTCATTAAAATAATTGTTGTCATACGTATATCTGACAGGCAAACGCTTAATAATGAAGGCCGGTAATTCTTTTGCAGTCTCTTCCCCACTGCTTTTCTGTATAACCTTTAATTAGTTTCTGATAAATATCTTGTCCAACTAGGCTGATTGCTTGCTCTTCCAAATTTCTAGGTTCTCCTGTAATTTGGGATCTTTGTTCATCTATTTTAGCTTTCGCCTCTGCAGGTGTTTTAATACCCCACATTTTAGAAAACGTGTTCATATTGAACGGCAAATTATAAATTTCACCATAATAATTCGCAATAGGTGAATTGATATATTGATTGAATTCTACAAATTGGTTTACATAATTCCAAACCTTTTTATCACTTGTATGAAAAATATGGGCTCCATATTCATGCACTGTAATTCCTTCTATTTCTTTACAATAAATATTTCCGCCCAAATGGTCTCTTTTTCAATTATTAAGCAAGATTTTCCGTTCTCAGTCATCTGTTGAGCAAAAACTGCACCAAACAGACCACTGCCCACAATTAAATAATCATATTTACTCAATTTCTTCTTAACACCTTTCGTAAAAAGTACAAACCTTCCTTATACTCCGTACATTATAACATTTTTATAAATTGATTGCAACAAACGAACTTATATATGTATGTAGAAAAAACCTTCAATATTCACAAATTTTATGAAAATAATGGTGAAACATGCCGTTTATATTGCATTCAACCGGAGGATATGCTTAAATAATATAATAGAAAAATTAAAAAGTGGGAGGTTCTTGTTTGTGAATGATGTGCTTTATCTGGTTATCCCTTGTTATAATGAAGAAGCCGTACTTTATGAAACATCAAAGCGTTTATTAGATGTAATAAACCACCTGGTAAAACAGAAAAATTTCGTCCGAAAGCAAAATCATGTTTGTAAATGACGGTTCCAAAGACAAAACATGGGAAATCATCGAATCACTTCATACACAAAATCCCATTTTTTGCGGTGTTTGTTTATCCAGAAACAGAGGCCACCAAAATGCATTGTTAGCCGGATTAATGACCGCAAAAAGAATATGCTGATATGGTTATTTCTTTGGATGCTGATTTACAAGACGATGTAAAGGCCATTGAAAAAATGGTCGATGAATATCATAATGGTTATGAAATTGTATACGGTGTTCGTTCCTCACGGGAAAAAGATACTTTTTTAAAAAGACAACCGCTAAGGGCTTTTATAAATTTATGAAATTACTTGGCGTAGAGATTGTATTTAATCATGCTGATTACAGGCTGATGAGCAAAAGCATCTTTAGATGTTTTAGCGCAATTTGAAGAAGTAAATTTATTTTTGCGCGGAATTATTCCTTTAATTGGCTTTAAATCAATAACTGTAGAATATGAAAGAGATAAAAGATTCGCCGGAGAATCCAAATATCCCTTAAGTAAGATGTTAGCGTTCGCGTTTGATGGAATCACTTCTTTCAGTATTAAACCAATCGAATGATTACTTGTTTGGGATTTTTAATATTTTTAGTAAGTTTAATTGCGCTTATCGTTTTCATTATTCTAAAATATACCGGTTTCACAATAGGAGGCTGGACCTCTACTGTGGCATCTATTTGGATGATAGGAGGCATACAGTTGCTTTGTTTAGGTGTCATAGGAGAATATATCGGAAAAATATATAACGAAACAAAAAAAACGTCCCGCTACATTATTTCAAAAGTAATTCTAAATAAAGAAAGAACCGATTCATGAAGAAAAACAGAGCTGTCAAACCTATTGTAAGCCGTATTTTTCAAGGTTTATTTTTATATCGTTTATATAGGTTTATGTTATTGTCACTTTAACAAATAGCGAGGATATGCCATGGCTTTCTGTACTGCTTGGAATGTTCATTTTGAGATGCCGAGCATTGGTGCCGCTGATTTCTATAACAAAATCATTTTAAAATGAAAGAAAAAAACAATTTCTCAAATTTACATTTTCATTGATTGTCAACAAACTTTTCGGCGGACATATGGGATTACCAGCCGCCGTTATTGGTTTATTTTTGTTCCCTTTATACATATGCGTCCCAATATGATACAGAGGTTTTTACTCTTCCGTTTGTAATAATTTCAATTTACCTGTATTTGTGTGCTATTGCAAAAGTACACGTAAAATATAAAAAATACCTAACTATATTTAGTATACCACCTGATTTCAATTAAAACTTTTACACAAATTGTAGATACCTATATATGATAAACAAAAACAGGAACTAAAAAGTGTATAACCCCTAAAATTTGTGCATACAAATAATTAGTAACTTAAAAAAGGGGTAAAAGTTTTGAAAGTGAATAGGGAAGATTGCGAACCATAGCATAAGCCATGACGTGGAGGACCGCAGTGTAATACTGGGTCAATATATTTCCACAACACACTCCACCGTCCGAAGCACGGCTAAAAATTTGGTGTTAGTAAAAGTACCGTTCATAAAGACGTAGCAGAACGTTTAAAATACATAGATCCCCAGTTATACAAAGAAGTAAAACAAATATTAGAAATTAACAAAGCACAACGTCATATCCGTGGCGGTATGGCAACAAAATTAAAATATAAAAACATACAGATTGTGAAGAATCCTAGAATACATATATGAAAAGCAGCTGGCACCAAATATATCCGGGGTCAGCTGTTTTTTATTTTATATCTATGATATCAATCACATATATTTCAAATAAATCAACCCGTCACCATTTTATGGCATCAGATTGTCTATCATTGGTTTTAAATAATAAACAGTAGTACTTATAGCCTACCAAAACATGATATATTTCTGAATACCAATATCACAATTCGTTTTTGATTGTAATCCGCTTCATTTCCAATTTGTAGATGACTCCAGACATCCTCTAAGTTTGTCCCCGGGCAAACTTGATTATCCTTTTTTCCTCCTGCCGGACCGAAATCTCCCCTTGTCCTTTTCGGAATGTCCGGGAGTGGTTGTAAACAAAACACAAAACGATTTTAAATAACTATGTATAAGAAAAAGTCAACGAACACCTGACTTTTTTCCTTTTTATTCGCAACAATGAGCTATGCAGCCTCTTTTAGAACTCTTGTAGGGTCAATCCAAACGCCTTCTTTTTTCATCTGAATATGCAAATGGGCCCCAATTTCTCCTCAATCGGTATGGTACCAACGGTTCCTAAAATTTGGCCGTCTTCAACAGTATCTCCGCCGGCAAGAAGACTTTTTATCTGTCAAGCCGCAATAACGCACCTCAATGTCCCCATGCTGTATCACAAGCACATTGCCCCACATAATGTCCTCATATGAGTCCACTACGGTTCCTGCACCAATACTCATTACATTTTGTCCTTTTTCCGCACCAATATCAAGGCCTTCATGTGTTCTCCAATCGTCCATTGTCATATTGTGTACAGGGTCTCCGTTACTGAACCCATTTAATATTTCTTGTCCGGCCACGGGATAATTATAATATTCCGGCACTTGGCTTTCTACCGGCTGTTCGGATACAACCTCGCTGGAAACAGTCTCTTCACTGGAAGCAGATTCGGAAACAACCTCGCTTTCTGCAATCGGCAAGTTATCTTCCATCACATTATCTTTCGGAACACCGCTGACGGTTTGATTTACTTCCGCTGTAGAACTTTGCGGTGCAGACGAAGAAGCGGTATCCTGGGTTACATCAGAAATTTTCACTACTGTATCGTATGTTGCCCAAGCTCCCACGCCAAGTGCTACCAAACACAGCGCCATAGCCAAATAAACACCTAAATTTTTTGTTTTTAGGCTGAGAAGCACCATCGTCTTTACAGCACTTTCTTCCTCTGCCTCTTCATCATCTTCTTGATATTCCTCGTCATCCAGTATATCATCAGTTTCCTCTTCCAGAAGCTCTTCTTCTAAATCATCATGCTCATCATATGGTTGTTTTTTATCATGTAAATCCATTTTAGCACCTCCTAAAAAGTATGTTGCCCGTTCTTAATACGGAATATGCCAAAACAGGATTTTATTTTTGGATTTTATTATTTTTATATTTTCTTATGAATTGTACACGCTATGCTTCATTTAAAATATCCAAAAATACCCACAAATATGAAAAAATCATTTCACAAAATAAAACATAAACAAAAAAATGATATTTTTACGGCAATATTTAAAAAACCTTAAAAATCTGCCTATTGCCTTGATAAATACCATTGTTTTTTATATAATAGTTGCCATGATATGGAACGATAAAATAACGTATAAGGAGCGCTGAAATTATGGGAAAAGCTTTGATGATTGGTGCCGGCGGCGTTGCCCGGCGTAGTAGCTTTATAAATGTTGCCAAAATCCGGAAGTATTCCAGGAACTTTGCATTGCCAGCCGCACATTATCTAAATGTGACGCTTTAAAGAAAAAAAAATTAGACGGCGGCAAAACAAAAGTAACCACAGCACAGTTAAACGCAGACAATACAGAAGAAATTATTGCATTAATTGAAACATTCAAACCGGATATTGTAATCAATGTTGCATTGCCATATCAAGACTTAACCATTATGGATAGCTTGCCTTGCAACAAAAGTCCACTATTTGGACACTGCGAACTATGAGCCGCCCGATACTGCAAAATTTGAGTATAAATGGCAGTGGGCTTATAAGAAAAAAAGTTTGAAGAAGCCGGCATTACCGCTATTTTGGGCAGTGGATTTGACCCAGGTGTTACAGGCGTCTTTTCCGCATACGCACAAAAACATTATTTTGATGAAATTCATACCATTGATATTGTAGATGCCAACGCGGGAGACCATGGTTATCCTTTTTGCAACGAATTTTAATCCTGAAATTAACATTCGTGAAGTTACCGCAAACGGCAGCTATTTTGAAAACGGCAAGTTCATTGAAACAGAGCCAATGTCAATCAAACGTGTCTATAATCTTCCACAAATCGGACCGAAAGACATTTATCTGCTTCATCATGAGGAAATGGAATCTTTGGCATTGAATATCAAAGGCATCAAACGAATTCGTTTTTGGATGACATTCTCCGAAAGCTACCTGACACATTTAAAGGTACTTGAAAATGTTGGCATGACCTCCATTGAACCCATTGAATTTGAAGGCAAACAAATTGTGCCTCTGCAATTTTTAAAAGCGGTGTTACCTGACCCTGCATCTCTTGGTCCAAGAACAAAAGGCAAAACCAATATCGGCTGTATTTTTACCGGTGTAAAAGACGGACAAGAGAAAAAATACTATGTATATAATGTTTGCGATCATCAAGCATGTTATGCAGAGGTTGGTTCACAAGCAATTTCCTATACAACAGGTGTTCCTGCTATGATTGGCGCTATGATGGTACTCACAGGTAAATGGAATAAACCAGGTGTTTATAATGTGGAAGAGTTTGATCCGGACCCATTTATGGAAGCATTAAACAAATTCGGATTGCCTTGGGTGGAAGATTTTAACCCAAACTTAATTGACTAATCAATGGACAGTGTTGTTTACCACGTCGGATGTAAGCATCTGATTTGCGATTACAGTGAGTTGTGCAGTATCCTAATTTCATTTTGATACTGCTATGAGAATTTGCGACATTGATATTCTACAGTTGCAAAAGCAGTGAAACACTGTCAAAACAATACATGATATAAAAAAAAGACTGCAGAATTTCGTATCGTACGTATATGCTGCAGCCTTTTCACTTTTGAAATAAAACGGATAAGGAAATAAAAACTATGGATATTGATATTTCAACACTGCCCACCCCCTCTCCTATTTGGTGGACCAACGGCTATTAATCAAAAATTTGGAACTGCTCTCCTCTGTGAAAGAACGAACAGGATGTAAAATTCTATTGGCACAAAAAAGCCTTCTCTATGTTTTCCGTTTATCCGCTGATTGCCAAATATCTGGACGGCGTTACCTCCAGCGGTGTTATGGAAGCTCGTTTGGGATATGAAGAAATGGGAAAAAAGTCCACACATATGCCCCGGCTTTTGCAGACCATGAAATGGACGATGTGATTCGTTATTCCGACCATATTGTTTTTAATTCATTTCATCAATGGAACAAATTCAAAGATAAAGTAAAAAAAACAGCGGAAAACAAATCGAATGCGGCTTACGTTTAAACCCAAAATATTCTGAAATTGACACAGATATTTACAATCCCTGCTTTACAGGTTCCCGTCTCGGTATTACACCGGAACAATTTCAGCCTGACCAATTAGACGGCATTGACGGACTTCATTTTCATACCATGTGCGAACAAAATTCCGATACCCTGGAGCGCACCTTAAAAGTTGTGGATGATACCTTTGGTTCCTACATCAAACAAATGAAGTGGCTCAACTTCGGCGGCGGTCACCATATTACCCGTTCCGATTACGACATAGAAACCCTAATTCGCTGCATTCAATTTGCACAAGATACTTATGGGGTACAAGTATATTTAGAACCCGGAGAAGCTGTTGCATTGAATACAGGATATTTGGTATCTACTGTTTTGGATACCATTGAAAACGGAATGCATCTGGCTATTTTGGACACTTCCGCTGCCTGCCATATGCCTGATGTTTTGGAAATGCCGTATCGTCCTCATATCATTGGAGCAGGTTTACCCAACGAAAAAACGTATACGTATCGTTTGGGCGGTCCTACCTGTCTTGCCGGTGATATCATAGGAGATTATTCCTTTGATGCGCCTTTAAAAAGAAGGCGACAAATTAATCTTCTGTGATATGGCTCACTATACTATGGTAAAAAACAATACGTTTAATGGAATGAACCTGCCATCTATTGCTTTATATTCTCAGGAAAACGGACTGCAAATCATCAAACAGTTTGGCTACGAAGATTTTAAAAGCAGATTGTCTTAACCTTCCACTTGACAATCTATTTTTACAGTTTTATAATAAACACATCATATAAAAAATTTAATATAAGAACTGGGGAGTCAATGAAATTGGCTGAGAGTGAGGTGGTGTCCTCTTACTCATGGAACCTGTGCGGTTCATACCGGCGTAGGGAGTTTCTTTTTATGTATTTCCAGTTCAATTTTTACAGTATATACTGGAACTTCAAAAACCGAACTCTTTACAAGGGTTCGGTTTTTTGTTTCCCTTTTTCTTGCGATAAAACAGGAGGTTCTTTTATGAAATTAAACGGGACAATCTATCATTTGGAACAACCGGTTATCTTACTGGATTTACTGAATGAATACGGATTTCAAACACAGCGGATTGCAGTAGAAATGAACGGCGCTATTATTCCAAAAGCAACGTATGAGCAAGTAACCGTAACCAATGACGATACACTGGAAGTCGTAAGCTTTGTAGGCGGTGGCTGATATGAAACTGATTGTAAACGGAAAGCCATATACCACCAACGCTTCCAAACTACTAGACTTAAAAAGAAGAGTTGCAAATTCCGTCAGACGTTACCATCTTAAACGGATTTCAAGTATCAGAAAATCTCGATATCAAAGAGGGAGATTTGGTGACTCTGATTCAAAAAGGAAAAATGCCTTCTCAAGACGAATTGGAAAGCATGATGTGCGCACGGCATACTCCAAATGTCCATCATAAGGTAAAAAGAAGCAAAGTGGCAATTGCAGGTCTGGGCGGGCTTGGGTCCAACATTGCAATTTTACTTGCCCGCACAGGTGTAGGCACTCTGTTTTTAGTGGATTTTGATGTTGTGGAACCCAGCAACCTCAACCGTCAAAGCTACTATATCGCTCAGTTGGGATTGCCCAAAACAGAAGCGCTAAAACAACAAATTGAGCAAATCAATCCTTTTATCAAAGTAAAACAAAGCAAATCCGTGTGACGGAAGAAAACGCGCATTCACTTTTTTGAGGAGTATCCTATTGTTTGCGAAGCATTTGATAACCCGATTTCCAAAGCAATTTTAGTGAATACACTGCTGGAACAAAGTCCCCAAACAAAATTGGTATGCGGTTCCGGCATGGCAGGATACGGTTCTTCCAATACCATTCAAACAGCCAGAAAAATGAAACATTTATACATGTGCGGAGATGGCAGCACCGCGGCTGAAGTAGGCAACGGCTTGATGGCACCGCGTGTGACGGTATGCGCTGCTCATCAGGCCAATATGGTTCTCCGCTTAATTTTAGGAATAGAAGAGGTTTAACAAAATGAAAGATACATTGATTATCGGCGGTCATGAATTTCATTCCCGCTTTATCTTAGGGTCAGGAAAATATTCTCTTGAAAAAATGCCTGGAGTCATTGAAAACAGCGGAGCAGAAATCATCACACTTGCTTTGCGCCGCGCAAATACCGGAGGGACGGAAATATTTTGGATTATCTCCCCAAAGGTATTACTCTTTTGCCCAATACATCAGGAGCCCGCAATGCAGAAGAAGCCGTACGCATTGCCCGACTTTCCCGCGAACTGGGCTGTGGTGATTTTATAAAAATAGAAGTCATCCACGACAGCAAATATTTAATGCCGGACAACCATGAAACCGTAAAAGCCACTGAAATTTTGGCAAAAGAAGGGTTCATCGTTATGCCTTATATGTGCCCTGATTTAATCACAGCCAGAGCATTGGTGGATGCAGGTGCAGCAGCAGTCATGCCTCTGGCAGCGCCTATCGGCAGCAATAAAGGGCTGGTATCACGGGAATTTATCAAAATGATTGTAAACGAAATAGACCTTCCCGTCATTGTAGATGCAGGAATCGGCGCACCGTCGCAGGCATGTGAAGCCATGGAACTGGGCGTTGACGCAGTGATGGCAAACACCGCAGTTGCAACCGCAAAGACGTGGGCGCAATGGCAAAAGCATTTAAACTGGCCATTGAAGCAGGACGACTGGCTTATCTTGCAGGACTTGGAGGCGTGCTGGACTTTACAGGAGCCTCCTCGCCTTTGACCGGATTTTTTAGAAGATTAACAGAACACAGAAAGGCAGGGAATGATGTATGGATACTTCTGCTATGATAGATGGAATCTCAAAAACAGAGCTGGAACATATGGAACGTATCGACAGTGATATCATGGAACGGACGCTTTCCTACTATCATCAATTTGATTTTTCCACATTTACCTCCGCAGATGTTCAAAACGCATTACAAAAGAACAACTGTCTGCTTTAGATTTTGCAGCTTTACTCTCGCCCGCAGCACAACCATTGTTAGAACAAATGGCACAAAAAGCAAAACGGTTGACTTTGTGCACAATTTGGCAATAACGTAGGCTTATATACCCCGCTGTATATTGCCAATTATTGCGTCAACGAATGTGTTTACTGTGGATTTAACTGCAAAAATAAAATTCATCGCGGCAAACTTTCTATGGAGGAAATTGAATCAGAATTTCAGGCGATTGCCCAAACAGGTCTGGAAGAAATTTTAATTTTAACAGGCGAATCACGTCATCAATCCAATCTTGATTACATTGGACAGGCAGTAGAATTGGCAAAAGAATATTTTACTACCATAGGTCTGGAAATTTATCCTCTGAATTCTGACGAGTACGCCTTTCTACATGAAAAAGGCGCCGACTTTGTCAGTGTTTATCAAGAAACGTATGATCCTATTTTTTACAAAGAAGTGCATTTGAAAGGTCCTAAAGAGATTTTTCGTATCGATTCAACGCACAAGAGCGCGCTCTTATGGGAGGAATGCGCGGCGTAGGAATAGGTGCATTGTTAGGACTGCACAACTTTAGGAATGATGCACTTGCAACGGGACTGCATGCAAAGTTTTACAGCAGAAATATCCTCATGCAGAAATCAGCTTTTCTGTTCCCAGACTGCGTCCTTACATTAATAACAGCGAAAACAATCCCAATGATGTTCACGAAACACAGTTGCTCCAAATTATGCTGGCATACCGTATATTACTGCCATTTGCAGGCATTAATATTTCTACCCGCGAGCGTGCGGGATTCCGTGATAATGTAGTGGGACTCTGCGCAACAAAAATTTCCGCAGGTGTGAAAACCAGCGTGGGCGGCCATCAGCTGGAAGAAAAAGGCGACGCACAATTTGAAATTTCTGACCCCCGCAGTGTGGATGAAATCCGTAAAATGCTCAAAAAACGCGGATTACAAGAAGTGTTTACAGACTACATACGTTTGTGAGGATACAAGTATGGTAATTTGCGTTACAAACAGAACCTTATGTAAAGATAACTTTTTAAAGCGCGTCGAGTCTATCTGCCAAGCAGGACCAAAGTTTATCATCTTGCGGGAAAAAAGATTTAGACAGAAAAGAGTACACACAATTGGCCGCGCAGTGTCTTGCCATATGCAAAACATACGGAATACAATTGGTACTTCACACGCACATACAGTCTGCCCTTGACCTTGGTGTAACGGCAATTCATCTTCCCTGTCTATTCTAAAACAAGAAAGTAAATATCTGAATGCGTTTACTATGATAGGCACTTCTGTTCATGCTGTGGAAGAAGTTGCTTTGGCACAGAATCTTGGGGCAACCTATCTTATCGCAGGTCATATCTTCAAACGGACTGCAAAGCGGATTTAAAACCTCGCGGCATCTCTTTTTATCAAAAGGTACAAAAACGCATCACATATTCCCGTTTATCCCATTGGAGGCATACATAAAGATACGGCGCAAAGAAATCATAAATGCAGGAGCAACCGACTTTTTGCATTATGTCAGAGCTGATGACTTGCGACCACGTAGAAGAGAATATAAACATATATCAGCAACTCACGCCAAAAACGGATTTATGTGCCATTCCCAGGGTAGGTCCAAACATGAAACAACATATGATTCGCTTGGGTTATCATTGGGTAGAAGATTTAAAACAAGCAAATCCGGACGAAATGTATCAACAAGATTGTATCTTACATGGCGGACAGTTGGACCGCTGTGTGTTATATGTATATCGTTTGGCTGTATACTTTGCAACAACGCCCAATCCGGAACCCCAAAAGTTAAAATGGTGGTATTGGAAAAAGCATTGTTAGCATTTGACGTGCCATAACTGTTGTGCTATGATATGGTTAATATATCAGATTGGAGATGAAAGCATGATTCAACTTTCTTGCTAATAAAAATAGGCACAATAAATATCACTGTGTATGACATAAAATACACTTTATTTATTGTGCCTTTGCAAGAAAAGTATTCTCTGTTTTCAACTCAAAATCATAACAATACATCCTCCTATTGGATTTTAGAATGATATTTTTTGAGCTGCAAGAAAGAACTTTCTTGCAGCTTTTATTTTGTTTTAAAGGGGATTTTCCATGTCGCAAATCAATATATCCAACCTCACTTTTTCTTACAACGGAAGTTATGACACCATATTCAAACATGTCAGCTTTTGTATAGACACCAATTGGAAATTAGGTTTCATTGGAAGAAACGGAAAAGGGAAAACAACATTTTTCACTTGCTTATGGGAAAATATGACTACAGCGGTCATATCTCATCCAATGTAACATTCGAACATTTTCCCTATGATGTAAAAAGATAAATCACAATGGACCATAGAAGTCATCTCGCAAATTTATCCTGATTATGTCCATTGGCAGTTGGTAAAAGAATTGTCTCTTTTAGAAGCAGATGATTCCATTCTTTATCGCCCATTCCAAACTCTTTCCGACGGAGAACAAACCAAAGTATTGCTGGCAATTCTATTTTTAAAAGGAAAACAGCTTCCTTCTTATCGACGAGCCTACCAATCATTTAGATGCACATGGAAGAGAAATTATCCGCAACTATCTCAATCAAAAAAGCGGATTTATTCTAATTTCACATGACAGAGCATTTGTGGATGGATGTGTAGACCATATTCTATCCATTAATAATACCAACATCGAAATTCAAAAGGAAATTTCTCTTCTTGGCTTGTAAATAAAGAACGACAAGACTGCTACGAACTGACAGAGAATAAAAAGTGCATGAAAGAAATTTCTCGTTTATCCAAGGCAGCTAAACAAGCCAGCACTTGGTCATATCAAGTAGAAAATCCAAATATGGTACAAAAATTCAGGGTTACGGCCTGATAGAGGATATGTCGGTCATAAAGCCGCCAAAATGATGCAGCGTTCCAAATCCATACAAGGCCGTCGTCTGGAGGCAATCGAAGAAAAAGCAAAGCTGTTAAAAAATATCGACCAAACAGAGCATTTAAAATTATCTCAACCAGTTTACCATTCCCACCGTTTGGCATCTTTCCGAAATGTTTCTATTTGTTATGAGAACAATATCATTTGTAAAGATATCACATTTACTATTGAACAAGGTGACCGCATTGCTTTAAACGGAAATAATGGGTGCGGAAAATCCAGCATATTAAAACTTGTTTGCGGATACAATGTTCCATACTCAGGTGAATTTTATAAAGGCAGTAATATGATGATTTCTTATGTATCACAAAATACCGATGCATTATGCGGAACCTTATCCGACTATGCAGCAGCAAACAAAATTGCGGAAAGTGTATTCAAAGCAATTTTACGCAAATTAGATTTTACAAGAGAGCAATTTGACAAAGAAATACAATATTTCAGCGGCGGACAAAAGAAAAAAAGTTTTAATTGCAAAAGTTTATGTCAGCCCTCATCTGCTGATTTGGGATGAACCTCTGAATTATATAGATGTAATATCGCGTATGCAATTAGAGCAATTATTGTTGGAATACAAACCAACCATGTTATTTGTAGAACATGACCAAACATTTCGAGAACATATTGCGACAAAAACGATAGAGCTTTGAAATGAAAAAAGAGCAACCCATAAGGGCTGCTCTTTTTTTTCATTTAAGATAGCAACAAATTTCCAATTATTTGTTGAAAAATCTTTTGATTTCAATCTTTGCATTTTCAACGGAGTCAGAACCGTGAATTACGTTTGCGCCGGTGCTGGAAGCAAAATCACCACGGATAGTACCTGCAGTAGCTTCTTCAAATTTGGTAGCGCCCATGATAATTCTCATACCTTGAACTGCATTTTCACCTTTCTACAATCATGCCGAATACAGGACCGGAAGTCATGTATTCAACAATTTCAGGGAAGAATGGTTTGTCCGGAATGTGAGCATAGTGCTCTTTCAAAATAGCTTCGTCCAAATTCATCATTTTAGCGTCAATCAATCTGTAGCCTTTTCTCTCAATTCTTGCAATGATTTCGCCCATTAAACCTCTTTTGAACTGCATCTGGTTTTAACATAATATAGGTTTGTTCGATCATAGTACCTAATCTCCTTTAAAATATTACATGGATATGATTATTATATCATAAAAAAATTGCTTTTGCAATTTTTTAACGAATTTTGCTAAAAAACGTTCCTATCAACATCCAAAATTTTAATTTTGCTACTGTTGCAGGGCTGCTATAACAAAAATTACAGAGCAGTCTTTCACTATAAAATACTACAATGTTCTTATATCGTTCGAAATTTTTAATTTTGTCTCCATGATAGAGTTATTGCAACTAAGTATTTTAACAATAACACGATTTAATTTACAATGTTTTTCTCATATGTATATGCATTTTTTCCGCAGTCGTCAAACTCTTCTCCAAAAGGTTGATATCCGAGTTTTCATAAAATCCTTTTGCATGCAACTGCGCTCCTAACATAGAAAACTGCGCACCTCTCTTCTTTGCCTCCTGTTCCAATTCACGTAACAAATATGCCCCTACTTTCTTTCCTCGATGCTCTTTTAACACCGCAATCCGTCCCAAGTACGCTGTAACATTATCCTCCATGATAAAAAAAACGACCTACTGCAACCGGAACAGAATCGGAAAATACCAAAACGTGAAATGCAGTCATATCTTTTCATCAAATTCTAAATTAGGGTCAAAACCTTGCTCGTGTACAAAAACAGCTTGGCGAATTGCATATCGGATTATTTTTTCCAAACCACAAAATAGTTCTGTATGCAACATAATTTAAAATCCATCCTTTTAGCGTTATTTTATTATATCGATTTCCCACTTGTATTTCAACAAAGATCGCATAAATAAGAAAAAACAGGCTACATTAATATTGCGCTTGATTTCTATTTTATCCTTTGTCTTCTAAAAGGAATCAATCACATTTTACGAAACCGTATATACCTCTTTATTCGTAAAAAATAAAACCATAATATATATATTATATCAAAATAACTTCATTATGTTTAAAATTATATTGACAAAACAACACATTATATATATTATTTTCTAAAAACATCTAATTTTATACCAAGAAATGAGAGGGGAGCCTTTTGGAAAAAAGCGTACACAATTTTCAGGCAAAATAGGGTTTATTCTAGCTGCCGCCGGCTCTGCAGTAGGACTGGGAAAATATGGAGATTCCCCTATTTGGCAGCAGAATACGGCGGCGGCACCTTTTTTTTTTTATATATTATTTGCCATCACATTTGGCTTTTCCTTATGATTGCAGAAGTTGCTCTGGGACGCAAAACAGGGAGAGGCGTTGTCGGTACCTTTCAATCTTTGGACAAACGCTTTACATTTATGGGTTGGCTTACCATGCTGGTTCCCATTCTAACACTGCCATATTACAGTGTTACGGGCGGCTGGGTAATGCATTATGGCATGCTGTTTTTAACGGGTCAAGGCGCCAAAACAGCAGAAACAGGTTTTTTCAGTCTTTTTCTGCCAATCCTTTATGGCCGGTATTCTGGTTGTGTATTTTTTTGTTGCTATCTCGTGCATCATTGTTATGTTCGGTGTAAAAGGGAATTGAGAGAACCAGCAAAATCTTTCTTCCTATATTAATTGTATTAAATATTGCCATTGCCATCTATGTCATGACGTTACCCGGGGCACTGGATGGCGTTCTGTATTACATTACCCCTGATTTTTCAAAATTATCATTTGGCACAATTATTGCAGCATTGGGACAATTGTTTTACTCCATGTCATTGGCTATGGGTATTATGTTTACGTATGGCTCATATCTAAATAAAAAAGAGAACTTAGAAGCTTCTGTACGTCACATCAATTATTTGATACCGGTATTGCATTTATCCGGTCTTATGATTCTACCCGCTGTATTTGTATTTTCGGGCGGAGATGCAAATGTGTTAAACTCCGGTTCCAGTCTTTATTTATCACAATGCCCCAAGTATTTATGAGCATGCCGTTTGGGCAAGCGGTAGAGCAGTCTTCTTCATTCTGGTATTTTTTGCAGCATTGACTTCAGCTATTTCGTTTGTAGAAACCATTGTTTCCGTATTTCAGGATCAATTTGGGTGGAAGCGAATCCCTATTTGCATCGGTACCTGTTTTGGAGCCATTGTAATTGGTTTGGCTGCTGCTTGGGGATTTGGCTGGTGGAGTGGAGTTACTATATTTGGAATGAACATCTCAGATTTTCTGGACTTTTTCACAAACAGTATTTTAATGCCAATCTCCGCATTGTTCACCTGTATTTTCTTAGGATTTATTGTAGGTACCAGCGTTGTTGCAGATGAAGTAAAACTATCGTCTCGCTTTCGTTCAGAAAAATGTTTATTGTTATTACCAAATGGATTGCACCTGTATGTATTGTAGCAATTTTAGTTACTTCTATTTTATCCGCAGCAGGTTTATTTACAATTTAATTGCCTTTTATACTCTGCCTGTATATACAAAAATATATACAGGCAGAATTTTTATGCAAAATGCTGTAGAATGATTCCACAACCTTCTTGACAAATGTTGATATATACGGTATAGTTTTAAAGATTATTTTCATTTTATTCATAAATTATTTACTGTATATTTAGTAAACCAAATAGATTGAGGGGGGTCTTCGTTGGAAAAAAAGCGTACACAGTTTTCAAGTAAAATCGGCTTTATTTTGGCTGCTGCAGGTTCTGCCGTTGGTCTGGGCAACATTTGGCGTTTTCCATATTTAGCTGCAGAATATGGCGGCGGTATATTTTTATTTACCTATATTATTCTGGCAATTACATTCGGTTTTTGTCTCACTGTAACTGAAATTGCAATTGGCCGAAAACCGGAACCAGCTTTTTGAACGCTTACAAAAAATTAGATAAACGATTTGCATTCATTGGCATTATTACACTGTTTATACCTATCTTAATTTTGCCTTATTACAGTGTAATCGGCGGCTGGGTTGTACATTTTGCATATATGTTTATATCCGGCCAAGGCATGCAAACTGCCAACCCGGATTATTTTGCAGGCTTTATCTCACAGCCCGGATGGCCTATCTTGTTCTTAGCTATTTTCCTTGGATTAACAGCTATTATTGTCATGCTGGGTGTAAAGCGCGGCATTGAATTAACATGTAAAATTTTTATGCCTATGTTAGTACTGATGACAGTAGGCTTAGCAATTTACATTATGACATTGCCCGGTGCTATGGAGGGCGTAAAACACTATTTGATTCCAAACTTCAGCGATTTTTCTTTTGAAACCGTGCTGGCAGCATTGGGACAGCTATTTTTACTCTATGTCATTGGCTATGGGTATTACCATTACATACGGCTCTTATATGAAAAAAAGACACCAATATCGAAAAATCCACATTTACAATCGGAATTTTGATACCGGTATTGCATTCTTCTCGGATTGATGATTATTCCTGCAATTTTGCTATTTCTCCGGGCGGTTCCACTGAGTTTGGACAAGGCAGTACCCTCATGTTTACTACTATGCCTCAAGTATTTGCAGGTATGCCTGGCGGACAAGTGGTAGGCGCCGTATTCTTTGTTCTCGTGTTTCTTGCAGCAATTACTTCTTCCATAGGACTTATGGAAGCAATTGTTGCGGCTATCCAAGACAAATTCGGCTGGAAACGTATCCCTGTCTGTATTGGTATACTGCTCTTTTCCATTGCTTTAGGCATTTGCTCATCTTTAGGCTTTGGTATTTGGGATGGCGTTCAAATATTCGGAAAATCCATTCTGGATTCCTTTGACTTCCTCACCAACAACATTCTAATGCCAATTGTGGCTTTATGTACCTGTATTTTTATAGGATTCTTCTTAAAACCCAAAAAGTATCATTGATGAGGTACAGGAAACTGCTCCGTTCCGCTTGAAAGGATTATATGTTGTCTTCACCAAATGGCTGGCTCCTGTCTGCATCGTTATTATATTGGTAACTGCTTTCTTGCAGGCTGCAGGCATTCTTGTCATTTAGTATATTGAAAAAAAAGGAAATGCTTAAAACAGGCATTTCCTTTTTTTCGTTCAAATGAATTTCAGAAAAACAGATGTTTTGGAATAGTATTGCAATTTTATGTCTGAAACGGTAGAATAGATTTATAAGATAAGACAAAAATACAAGAAAGGGCTTCTCATATGAAAAGAAAATTTGCAAATCTTGTTATGCTATCAGTGCATTATTTTTCGCTCTTCCTTTTATGGTTCCACCATTGTATCCGCTGCTTCTGCCGATGCCGTTTATAACGTTATGACAGGAGACCAAACCAACTGGCCTATGATTATAGGTATTTCTGTTGCTGCTGGTGTTGCTGCAATTGCGATTATTGTGGCGATTATCCTTACCATTGTATCCAAAGCGAAAAAGAACAAAGGTTACAAACCAAAACACTAATGCCATTCAGCATATGATGGAAAAATCAAATATGATAAAAAGGACAACTTTCAGTTGTCCTTTTTTTTTTTATTCATTAGGTACCTTGACATTTTTTCTCCCAACAATTACAATTCCAATTATAAGGTACCTAATGAATTGGGAGGTTGTATAATGTTAAAACCGAATGATAACTTAACACTACTGCGTTTGTTGCATCAATGTGCTCACAGAATCAATATGTCCAGCAAATTTCCGGGTCAAGGAAGGTTGCTTGTTTTATTGCATAAAAAAGGTACACTGACACAACGGGAACTAATCGAGATTACCCAACGCCGTTCCGCTACACTCAGCGAACAATTAGCCAGCATGGAAAAGTCGGGATATATTACCAGAACAAAAACTCACTGGATAACCGTAATATTGACGTCTCTTTAACCGCATTGGGAGAACAAGCAGCCATAGAGGCCGAACAGGCACGCGCAGAACTTGCCGACCGTGTATTTGGCACATTACAAAAGAAGAAAAGATGCAGTTAGAAACTATACTATTAAAGCTATCTCAAACGCTCCCTCCCTCTTTGTCATGAAAAAGGAGTATAGTGCATATGAAATTAATCTTTCACTATATTCGAAAACATCTTGGTTCTTTATTGCAGCTATGATATTTCTATGTATAGAAGCAACTGCTGACCTGCTTCAGCCTACATTTATGGGGTATATTGTAGATAACGGTGTAAAAGATGCCAACATTGGTCAAATTATGTATTATGGCGCTATTATGCTTGGCATTGCAGCTGTCGGCGCCTTCAGCGCCGTTATGCGTAATATTTTTTTCATGTCGTACTTCACAATATATCGGCAAAAGAATTACGTGGTGATATTTATCGTAAAGTACAAACACTTTCCTTTGAAAATATAGACCGTTTGCAACCATCCTCCATTACGCGCGCATTACGAATGACGTTACACAAATACAGGATTTTACAAGCAGCAGTATGAGAATTATGATTAAAATGCCTATTACTTGTATTGGAGCTATTGCATTAATCATAATCAAAACGCCGCAGCAAATTCCTGTTATGATTGTCACGCTGATTTTAGCGGCAATTATCATTATGGCAAATATGAAACTGGGTTATCCCCGTTTTAGCAATTTACAGAAAAACTGGATAAGCTCAACAATGTAAGCCGTGAATTTTTAACCTCTATTCGCGTGGTAAAGCATTTAATGCAGAAGGACAAGAACAGGAAAAAATTTGAAGCTGCTTCTGAAAACCTTTCCAAGGCAAAGTTATCTCCACCATGCGTATTATGGCAATTTTCCCGGCATTGATTAATCTGGTTGTAAATTTAGGTATTGTTGTACTGCTATGGATTACGCAAAGCCAGGCCTCAAGTGAAATTGGCCAGATTATGGCTGGAGTGAATTATATGACGCAGGTATTATTCGCATTGAGCATGGTATCCTCTATTTTTAACACCGCAGTTCGCGCAATGGCCTCCTCCAAGCGAGTAAGTGAAATCATGGAAGAGGTTCCTGCACAACTTTCTCCCAAAACCCCAATTTTTCCTAACATCAAAGGAGAAATTTCTTTTGAACATGTACACTTTTCTTATGCAGGTTCCAGCAGAGAATCTTTAAATCAAATTGATTTTCACATTATGCCGGGAGAAACTTTGGGAATCATTGGTCCCACCGGCTCCGCAAAACTACATTGGTCAATCTGGTTCCCCGTTTCTATGATGCAACTAAAGGAAAAGTGTTAATTGACGGTCACAACATTAACACAATTGATGAACAAACATTAAGAACCGCTGTAGCTGTGGTCCCCCAAAAAGCCTTATTATTTACAGGTACCATTTTTAGATAATCTGCGCTGGGGAAAAAGAGATGCGACAGAAGAAGAAATTACACGCGCTGCCAAAATTGCCTGTGTAGACACGTTTGTAAACCGCTATGAAAGACGGCTACAACACACAATTGGGGCAAGGAGGAGTCAATCTATCCGGGGACAAAAAGCAACGCCTTTCCCTTGCAAAAGAGCATTGATACGAAATCCTCGCATTTTAATCTTAGACGACTGCACCAGCGCTCTCGACGCTTCCACCGAAGCAACTGTGTTAACTGGGTTACGGAAACAAGCCAAAGATATGACAGTACTGCTGATTAGCCAAAGGATTTCTACCGTAATGCGCGCCGACCGTATTTTATGTATGGAAAACGGTACTGTACAAGGGCTTGAACTCACCAAGAACTATTAGCTCAATGCCCTACATACCAGGCAATCTATGCCTCACAGATAGGAGGCGGTACCAATGGCTGATAAAAAATATGACTCCACCCCTATCAACCGAAATGGCAGAGGCCCTATGTTTCGTCCAAGAGAAAAAGCCGAAAAACCTAAAAGGTACACTACTCCGTTTATGGAGCCTGACCAAAGGCCAACGAAAAGGATTGGGTTGGATTTTGCTTCTATCTGCTTTGACATCTGCTTCTGCTATTCTATCTCCCTTTGTCATTGGCCAGGCAGTAACAGCATTGGATGCAGGTAATCCCGCACAAATCATTTTGTTGTTATTGCTTGCATTATATGTAAGCGACTGGCTTGTCCGTTTTTACAACAATTTTTTATGGCTTCTATTGGGCAAAAGAATGATACGCTATATCAGAAACAGTCTGTTTGACTGTATGAAAAAGTTACCTCTAGCCTTTTTTGACAGCAAGCAGCATGGCGAACTTATGAGCCGCCTTACTAATGATGTTGATAATATTAGTTCTACCATATCAATTCCATGACACAGCTATTAACAGCTGTTTTTACTATCATAGGTATTCTTTGTATTATGATTTCTCTCAATTTGCTGCTGACTGCTGTTTCTCTTCTGTCCGTTCTGATTATCTTTCTGTTTACCCGTGTGATTACAAAGCGTACTCGCAAAATGTTTTCTTCTCAGCAAAAGATATTAGGAAAACTAAATGGTCACATTGAAGAAAGTGTTTCGGGAGCCAACGTAGTAAAGGCATTTTGCCAAGAAGATGAAATGATAGCGCAATTTGATACTAGTAACGAGGAACTTCGTCAAGTATCAACCCGCGCCTTAATCTGGTCAGGATTTTTAATGCCGATTACAAACGTATTGAATAATTTAACCTATGTATTTCTTTCTATTTTCAGTGGAATTCTGGCAGTAAACGGTTCCATCGAAATTGGTATGATATCCAGCTTTTGCTATCTCCAAACAATTTGCGTCCCTTCATCAGCATTGCGGATATTTATAATAACTTTCAAACAGCTGTTGCAGGTGCGGAACGCATGTTTGAAATTATGGATGAAGAACCGGAACCAAAGGATATGGAACAAGCACTATCCATTCAAAACCCAAAAGGAGATATTGAATTACAACACGTTGTATTTGGTTATTCTTCTGACAGACCTATTTTAAAGGATATTTCACTTTCCATTCCCGCAGGAACAAAAGTAGCAATTGTAGGACCGACCGGTGCAGGAAAAACTACAATTATTAATTTACTCACCCGCTTATATGATGTAAATGAAGGAGTATATTGTTAGACGGCCACGATTTACGTGATTATCGTTTAAAAGACTTGCGTCGCTGTTTTAGTATTGTACTGCAAGACACCGCACTTTTGCAGAAACCATAAGAAATAATATCAGTTACGGACGAGAAAATATTCCTTTGGAAAAAATTGAGGGAAGCCGCTAAAATAGCAGGAGCCGATGCCTTTATCCAACGGCTTCCAATGGGTTATGATACTGTGCTGGTGCAAGGAGGAGCAGAGCTAAGCCAAGGCGAAAGACAGCTTCTTACCATTGCCCGTGCCGTTTGCCGATGCTCCTATTTTAATTCTGGATGAGGCTACCAGCTCTGTGGATACCGTAACCGAACAAAAAATCCGTCGCGCTATGCTAACAATTACTCAAGGGCGCACTTCATTCATCATTGCGCATCGTCTCTCTACCATTCGAGATTCCGATTTGATAATTTTATTAAAAGACGGAACAATTGCCGAACAAGGAACACATGACGAACTTATGGCATTAAATGGACAATATGCCGCTATGTATCGTACACAAATCGGTGAAAATATATAAGATGAGAAAAAAGGACAGCCTTTTTAGCTGTCCTTTTTTCTCATCTACCTGCCATATAAATGAACTCAAGACATATTTGGTATCCCTATCCTTTTGGTCTTTCCAAATATATTTCTATTTTGATTTTGGGAATTGATTTGTAAGCAGTACAACCGTCTCATTAAATTTCTCTTTGGACAGGAAATCTTTTGCTTTTACTCTTTTCTACTCAAAAGGACAACCGTCTCCACATGTGCTGTCCTTGGAAACATATCCACAGGAGTAACTTCTTGCGGCATATACCCTTCTTCCGTAAACCATTTCAAATCTCTTGCCAGTGTAGCCGGATCGCATGACACATATACTACTCTGTCAGGTGCCATACGTGAAATAGTTTTTATTAAAGACTGGTCACATCCTTTACGAGGAGGGTCAATTACAATGACATTAGGGCGTAATCCCTGTTGCTCGAGCATTTCTGCAGCATTGGCAGCATCTCCACAAATAAACTCTGCGTTTTCTATGCCATTAACCTGTGCATTTTTCCTTGCATTGTCTACTGCCGCCTCAATTACTTCTACACCAATCAATTTTTTTGCTTGATGTGCCATAGAAAGCCCAATGGTTCCTGTCCCACAATATAAATCAAGCAATATTTCTTCTCCTGTCAAACCTGCATATTCTTTTGCAATGGCATATAATTTTTCTGTCTGCACACGGTTCACCTGATAAAAAAAAGCGGAGATATATGAAATGTTAATCCGCACAATGTATCTTTTATGGTATCGCTTCCCCAAACTGTACGGCATTTTTTTCCTAATATGACGTTGGTATTTTTCACGATTGCTATTGATAATCACGCTTTTTAAACCACGTACACACTCTCTTAATTGTTTGACTAACGTATCTTCGTGGTATAATCCGTTTCCGTTTACTACCACACACGCCATTACTTCTCCTGTTGCACCGGCTTCTCTTAAATAAAGATGACGCATGCGCCCTTTGCCCGTTTGTTCCCTATATATCATTTCCGCTTGTATCTGCCCATTTTCGGAATGCATCCATCGCTTGTGTAAACGATTGCGGTTGCAATGCACAAGATTCGCAGTCTATAATACGATGGCTTCTATTGAGTAAAACCCCATAATCATAGATTGATTATCATCTATACCAATAGGCAACTGTGCTTTATTTCTATAATGATCAGGCTGCTTTGCTCCTACAATCGGTTTCATCGGTAAATCAGAAAATCCGCCAATTCGGTTCAACGCATCTTTCACACGCTGTTCTTTTACTGCCAATTCCGCTTCATATGTCATATGTCTATATGTACAGCCACCACATTTTGTAAAATACTTACAGTCAATTTCTATTCTATCTTGTGATGCTGTCATCAAAGAAATCATTTTACCAAACGCATATGTTTTTGCTACCTTTAAAATTTTAGCTTCAATGATATCACCAATCGCAGTGTAAGGAACAAATACTGCAATTTCTTCGCAGCGTCCTACCCCACAACCCTCTGCTGTCATTCCTGTAATTTCCAATTGAACTACATCATTTTTCTTAATAGGAAAGTGAATTTTATGTTTCAACTATATTTCGTCCTCTATATTTTTTATTTTTATTGTATCATCGCAGTTGTCAAAATACAACAGTATGCTTTTCAAAACAACTGAACAATCAGGATAAAAACAAATATACATTAAAAATTACCTGCCTTTTAACACTTACCAAGTCAACTGACGAAAGGCATTTCCGAATATCTCCAAAAGGGCACCTTAACATAACCTAAGAGAGACAGAAGAAAGAATAAAAAGACTCAGTATAGAACTTGAACAGGCTCTGTACCGGGTCTTTTTTGATTTATATAAGGTGTAAAATGGCGTGTTTCCGGCTCTTTCAGGGGAATGCACTTGGCTCGTAATGGACTCAGAAGGAGCTATGGGAATTGCAGTAAGGACAAACTCGGTACGATACGGGAGTTGCCCTTTTTGGATATATTAGGCTGCCCACTAACATCAACTATGGCATAAATAAAAATAGTAGTTCCTTAAACCAGCATAAAAAGGAAAACCCTCTAATGAAACTTTAATCTAAGGCAGATAAAAAATAAAGTACAAGAAATAAAAAGGAGGAAAGAGAAATGTATATTGTAAAAGAAGGAGACAGTCTTTTAAGCATTGCAAAAAATAAATTTGGATGCCAAAAAATATTTTGACTTAATCCGTATGAATCAACTGGAAAGCACAATTATTTATCCCGGACAGATTTTTAAGATGTTCTGAATAAAAACAACTGTTAGTTTTATTGTTTTATTACGATTCATATGACTTTTACACATATTTTCCTAGATATCTTTTCTGATAGTAGCTTTATGTGTAAAATTTATATCTGTTATTTGATAAAAAGTACCATTGCTTTACATAAACAATCTGGTTATACTTATGGACATGAAGCAAGCATATGTGAAAATATGTATATAGTTTTAAACAACATCATATATGATAATACAAATAAAACATATAATAATAAAATTTCTTTCAGAAATGTATTCTGCATTCCTGTTCTTTGTTATATAAAATTATTATGTATACGTGTGATAAATACAAATATTCATATTGCTTAATATGCGGTTGCTTCTTACAGGTTGAATACAAAATATAAAAAATCTCTGGAATAAATGTGTAAACATGTAAATCAAACTAACTGTAACATCATCTTAGGCTATATTTTAAATCTTTAAAAATATTCACCTATAATTCGCGTTTTTTTTTGCACCAAATCACTTATACTGTAGCCATTGAAGGACGTCCAAAATCTTGTATAAACAAGGAAATAATGGGAAAATACATCATATTGAGAATGTATTTTAAATCTCAAAAGAAAGGTATGTTAAATATGAAAAGGTTCTTATTGCAATTTTAGCATGTAGTGCATTACTGGTAGGAACAACTGCATGCGGTACAACAAACAACACCACGTCTTCTACCAACTCTACTACAGAAACTACTTCCTCAGTAGTTTCCCAAGTAACAAATCCGGACTATCAAAAACCGGAAAATATTTCTACAGCAGATGATGCGAAAAAAAAAGCTCTTGAAGCCGGAAACAAAAGCTTACAAAGATGGTAACATTGATATCACTGCTACTAATGCAGACAGAACAGATCTGTCTGAAAACGGCCAAAAACCTTATGCTGTCGTTATTACATGCTCTGATTCCGCGTTCCACCCGAATTGATTTTTTAACAGCGGTCTTGGAGAACTATTCACCATTCGTACTGCAGGCAATGTAGTTGCAGATTTTGAAACAGGCAGTGTTGAGTATGGCGTTGACCACCTTGGCGCACCATTGGTAGTGGTAATGGGTCATACAAAATGCGGTGCTGTTGCCGGTGCAATTGAAGGACATGCGGAAGGACACGTTGAAGATATTATTCACGATATTCTTCCATCTGTGGAACAAGCAAGACAAAATGCAAAAGGTGAAGATGAGATTGCTACTTTAGCAGAAACTTATAATGTTCAAAACAGCATTAACCAACTAAGAGAAAGCGAAATTTTATCCAAAGCAGAGCAAGAGGGTAAAATTCAAATTGTTGGAGCTATCTACGATATTACAACAGGTGAAGTTAAATTCCTATAAGGTAAAATATCAATCACTATTTTGTGAGTTCTCTCTAATATAAAAAAGACCTGCCATCTCATATGAGATGGCAGGTCTTTATCTGTTTTACATATTGGGGGAATATAAAACAATTTGTATTAAAGGGTAGTATAAAATTTTAAGATAGAAAAATGAGATAGAAATAAGCTCTATATTGTTAAAAATGTATATCAAAGAATGATATATCGTTATTAAATTTAAATAGGATGATACTACTATCCTTAAATATCAAATGCTATAATAATGAAATTAAGAGCGATTTGAAACAGAAGATAGTATGATATTCGACAAAAATATGGCTTTTATTTCATGCAAACACCAATTAAAACATGTAATAAAGCTGGGACAATGGCAATTTGTCCACTGGTTCAGAAGTAATTTTGATTCCGTCTGCTGTGACTTCGCAGGTCTTTGGATCAATTTCAATTTTTGGAACAGTATTGTTTAGAATCATATCCTTTTACCAACGCTACGACAGTTGGAAACAGGAAGTACTATTTTTTCTAGACCCAATTGCTCTTAATTCCTTTTTTCGTAAGCTGCCTTTGATACAAATGTAATGCAAGTTCTGGCTCTTGCTTTACCAAGTGCCCAAACATCGGCTTCATAATTACCGGTTGTGGAGTTGGAATAGAAGCATTTGCATCACCCATTTTAGCAGCAATCATCATACCACCTTTGATTACAACTTCAGGTTTTACACCAAAGAGCCGGTTTCCAAATTACCAAATCTGCAAATTTTTCCAACTTCCAAAGAACCGATGACATCAGAGGTACCTGTTGCCAAAGCAGGGTTAATTGTATATTTAGCTATATATCTTTTTTTGCGCGGAAATTATCGTTGTCAGCGTTTTGCTCCTCCGGTAATTTACCGCGCTGTTTTTTATTTTTATCTGCTAATTGCCATGTACGTGTAATTACCTCTGCAGGCCGTCCCATGGCTTGGGAGTCAGAGTTAATAATAGAAATTGCACCAATATCATGAAGCACATCTTCCGCCGCAATGGTCTGTTTACGAATACGAGATTTGCCGAACGCAATATCTTCCGGAATATCAGAATCCATATGATGGCAAACCATTAACATATCCAAATGTTCATCATATGTATTAATGGTGTAAGGAATTGTAGGAGTTGTTGTAGATGGCAGTACATTGGTTTCACCAACCACTCTCATAACGTCCGGTGCATGACCGCCGCCTGCACCTTCACTATGAAACGTATGAATAGTGCGGCCATCAAATGCATTGATTGTATTTTCTACATTACCAGCCTCATTGATAGAGTCTGTATGAATGGCAATAGAAATATCCATTTATCTGCAACAGTTAATGCCGTATCAATACATGCCGGTGTTGTACCCCAGTCCTCATGTAATTTCAAACCGCAGGCACCTGCTTCAATTTGTTCTACCAGCGCTTCTTCCTGAGAAGAGTTTGCTTTACCTAAGAACATGTAGTTCATTGGAAGCTCTTCACAGATTCAGCATCTTTTTCATATTCAAGGCCCCGGTGTGTACATGTGGTTGCATAAGAGCCGTCTGCCGGACCATCTCCTCCACCATACATAGTAGTTACGCCTGAAAACAATGCAGTTTCGGTCTGTTGTGGACAAATGTAGTGTACATGTGTATCAATTGCGCCGGCTGTTACAATTAATCCTTCAGCTGACAACACTTCTGTACCGGTTCCAACAACCAATCTAGGGTTGACCCCGTCCATTGTGTCAGGATTACCCGCTTTTCCGATACCTGCAATTTTCCATCTTTAATACCAATATCGGCTTTTACAATGCCCCAATAATAACCAACACAATTGCATTGGTTAAGCAAAAATCAATGCACCTTCATGATTGGTCATACCAGACTTTTGTCCCATACCGTCACGAATGGATTTGCTGCCTCAAATTTGAGTTCGTCACCGTAAACTGTGAAATCTTTTTCAATTTCAACCCACAAATCGGTGTCACCCAATCTTACTTTATCTCCTACAGTCGGACCGAACATGGAACTGTAGTTTTTCTGTCAATTTTATGACTCATATGATATACACTCCTTTTTTATATCCGCTTGAACAATTTGGCTTAGATAAATCCTTTTGGTTCTTGCATTCAGCATTGCTTTCCCTTTGGTTAAATCATTAATTTGGCCATTTGTTAAATTGTTCAAACCGTAAATCACACGGTTTCCTCAAATGGGACCAATTGTACTGTTTTTTGTTTTCTTTTGCCTCGAAGCGGATACTTGTACCGGAAGGAATATCAAGATGATATCCAAACGTTGCCTCTCTGTCAAAAGACATAAACTTATTTACTTCAAAAGAAATGATAGTGGGAACCAACCGCAATCGGTCTGTCATCTGTATTGGTAACCTTTACAGTAATGGACTCTTTCCCTTGATTACATTCCAAATCCTCTTTTTTTAATTTGTATTCTCCTGGAATCATAATAAAACACCCCTTCTTCTCATTGTACCGGATCGTGGATTGTGAGCAGCTTGGTTCCGTCAGGAAAGTTGCTTCAATTTGAACGTTTGAAATCATCTCAGGCACACCTTCCATAACGTCATTGCGGGTTAGCAAGTGTTTGCCCTCCTCCATTAAAAGATGCCACCGTTTTCCTTCTCTGGCACTTTCATAGAGTTCAGCGGTGATGTAGGCTATAGTCTCAACATAGTTGAGTTTTAAGCCTTTTTCTTTACGTTTTCTTGCTAAATCCCCTGCTGTGTGTAACATCAGTCTCTCGATTTCTCTTGGAGTAAAGGATATAATGTTCAGCCTCCTTTAATATTTTGGGATGTTTTTATTATATTATCGTAATTATAATAAGACAACTTTTTTCTGCATAAATATTCTCAATAAAAGAAATTGCATTAAATCTCGAGCATTATTAAAAACGATTAACAATTACCCTATGCTAACATTAGACCCACCAATAACACTTATTATTTCTTATCAAAAAATTAATCCGGATAAATCATATTAAATCAGTATTTGTATATTTATTATTTTATTGAATATTTATTCTTAATTATTGAGAATCAGTAATTATTATCATTATCAATAAGAGATATTACTGTTAATTTCATACAATAATTCATGTATAAGCTCATACAGCTTTCATAATTATTTTTAATAGGAACAAAATTTAAAGTATATAGTGAATTAAAATAAATACATTTTTATTCAAAATACAAATTCTATATAAAAAGGAAGAGCTGTGATATCACAACTCTTCCTTTTTTATAAAATATTCATTTATCAGTTCTTTTGTTCTTTTTACCTGTTCTCCAAAAAAAAAGCTTCCTCATCGTGTAATGGTTCTTTTGGATAGGCGCTTACCACCAATCTCAATAGATGATTCATTTAAGCTTCTACATCTTCCCTTAATTTGCGTACTGTTTTACGGGTGAACCGCAGTCTTCAGGATATACAGGATCTCAACTGTAATGGTAATGCAGGAACCACGTTTAGCAGCTTCCATAACCCCTTTCTCTCCCTTGGCGTAATTACCACAGGAAGTACCGGGGCATTGGCATCTACTGCAATTGTAAATGCCCCATCGCTGAATTTGCGCAAATGGTCACAATACATCTCGATACTGCCTTCCCGGATACATTCCAACAACCCTGCCTCTTTTACTGCATCAGTCATTTCATTCATGAAATTACGCAAGCCTTTAATTGTAGTGCTGATTGGAACACAGTCAAAAAAAACGAATAAATGGACCTACAACAGGAATTTTAAAATTTCCTTCCATAGACGTATATACCATTTTTCTGGGTGTTGTCAGTACACCTAACCATGTACAGTCCATAGGGTGTACATGGTTACAAATAAGCACAAACCCTTTGTTCTTTGTTTAATTCTTGTATTTTTTCCCTTTTCCCTCTTTGTTTTAGTCCAAATACAAATGTATTCATAATCGTCAAAATAGAACAATAAGGCCAAAATACATTAAAAAGCTTTAGTGCTCTGCGCAAAATTGGTAGGGAAGCAGTTTTTCTCATTTCCGCTACATTTTTAGCCGCAAATTTACCAGCTGC
>VOFH01002759.1_pt1 | contig 29656 bp, 67 predicted proteins | sample 5384091 | NCBI WGS metagenome assembly VOFH01 (sample SAMN12384727, study PRJNA508395) | human gut metagenome | isolation source: healthy gut G | host: Homo sapiens
AAAATGATTCCATTGAATTAAGGTCGGTTTTTCTTCTTAACAGAAGAAAACCATTCCATCATTTTTTCATTCGCTTCCTTGCACAATGCCAAGGGCATCATGAGTCGGAAGCTCATAATCGAAAAAATGATTCCATTACCATGGGTGGATTCCCGAGCGGCCAAAGGGGGCAGACTGTAAATCTGTTGCGATAGCTGGACTGAAAATCCACGTGTCACTGGTTCGATTCGGTTCTGGGCACCATAAATGCGCGAAGTGGCTCAGTGGTAGAGCATCGCCTTGCCAAGGCGAGGGTCACCGAGGTCTGAATCTCGTCTCGCGCTTTCTCTTTATCAAAGGAGAAAGCAAAAATGAATGAAAGATGTTGACAAGCTTCTAAAAGTTTGATAAGATACATCTTGTCGAAAAACGATATGCGCGAGTGGCTCAGTGGTAGAGCATCGCCTTGCCAAGGCGAGGGTCGCGAGTTCTGAATCTCGTCTCGCGCTTCTTTTCGACAAACTGCATACTATGCGCGAGTGGCTCAGTGGTAGAGCATCGCCTTGCCAAGGCGAGGGTCGCGAGTTCGAATCTCGTCTCGCGCTTAGAAGAATCGGTTTTGAGGACAATCAAGACCCGATTTTTTCTTTACCTTTCTTTTTAACAAACCGGAAAGGAGGACTCGTAATGTTTGTAGGGATTTGTGAGGCAACCTTTCGCGCAGAATGGGTTTTTTAAGAAGGAAAAGCGGATGGTGGTCAAAGTCTGGTGGAAAAAACGAGACATAAATTTAACGCCTCCGTGGCAGAGGTGGACAGGCAGGAGAGCATAAAATGCTCGTGGTTGGCTTTGCCTATGTCAGCAATGAAAAAGCCATGCGGGAGCGTATGCTGCAGCATATTCTGGAATTTCATGGAGAAAGCATGAAGCGGAATTGATTTCGGCGGAATATGAGGCATATTAGGTGTATTTTGTTGAAAACAGACGGAAAAATTTGCATTTACCTGTAGATTTTCAAAATTCAGTGTGTTATAATCTACTGTGATTGTGCAGTTTTAGCGTACTGTAACTCAACATGGCAGCATCATTTAGAAAATAAAGACAAAGTTGTCATAAAAAACGAATATCTTTTAAGGAGGAACTTTTACAATGAACGCAACATTAATCAGCAAAGAAAAACAGCAGTAAAACTTTCTTTTGAAGTAAGCGCAGAAGTACTGGAACAGGGCATGGCTTTTGCTTACAACAAACACAAAAATAATCTGTCTCTGCCCGGCTTCAGAAAGGGTAAAGTACCCAGAAAGCTGATTGAAGCACAGTATGGCGAAGGCTTTTTTCTATGAAGATGCAATCAACCACATCTTCCCCGATGAATACATGGCAGCAGTAAAGGAACTGGGTCTGGACGTTGTTTCCGCTCCCACTCTGGATATTGATTATATTCAGTCCGGCAAGGGCGCAAAATTCATCTGCGATGTAACTGTAAAGCCCTGAAGTGGAACTGGGTCAGTATAAGGGTCTGGAAGTAGAAAAGGTTTCCGCAGAAGTAACAGATGAAGACGTTATGAAGGAACTGGAAAAGGTGCAGAAGCAGAACGCAAAGAAAGATTGAAGTAACAGACAGAGCAGCACAGCTGGGCGATGTTGTAAACATTGACTATCTGGGCTCCGTTGACGGCGTTGCTTTGATGGCGGCAAGGCAGAAGGCTTTGATTTGGAACTGGGCTCATTCCTTCATCGAAGGCTTTGAGGATCAGATTGTTGGCCACAACATCGGCGAAGAATTTGATATCAACGTAACCTTCCCCGAAGCTTACCATGCACCTGAGCTGGCAGGCAAGGCAGCTGTATTCGCAATTAAGGTAAACGGTATTACAGCAAAGCGAACTGCCCGAACTGAATGACGCATTTGCAGAAGATGTTTCTGAATTCCTCCACTCTGATGAATACAAAGCAGATATTCTGGCTAAACTGGCTGCAGAGAAGACAGAAAAGGCAAAACAGCTGCAGGGCGATAAGCTGCTGGATGCAGCAGTTGCAAACTGCAAGATGGAAGTGCCTCAGGTTATGTATGATAACAAGATTGACAGCATGATGAGAGAATTTGAAGAAAATATCGTTCGTCAGGGTCTGTCCATGGATGTTTACTATCAGTACATGGGTACAAATGAAGAAACCATGAAGAAACCTTCAAGGATACATCCATGAAGAGCGTAGATGCAAGACTGATGCTGGAAGCAATCGCAAAGGCTGAAAATCTGGTTATCTCCGATGAAGATCTGGATGCAGAGGTTATCAAATACGGCGAAAGCTACGGTGTAGACGGCAAGACAATGCTGGATATGATTCAGGAAGACGATAAGAACGCCCTGTGAGACAGGATATGCTGGTAAGAGCTGCCATGAAGGTAATCGAAGACAACGCAGTCATCAAAGAAGCATAAGAAGCATAAGAAAAAAAAAGCAACAAAAAGGCGAAGCCTTGGAAATATTGTATGCAGATAGGCACGGAAACTGTGCCTATTTAGATAATATAAGATTGAGGAATCATAATGAGTTTAGTACCTATGGTCGTAGAACAGTCCAACCGTGGCGAACGTTCTTATGATATTTATTCCAGATTGCTGAAGGACAGAATCATTTTTCTGGGGAAGAGGTAAATGATGTAACCGCAAGTCTGGTTGTGGCGCAGCTGCTGTTTTCTGGCGGCAGAGGACCCGATAGGACATCAACCCTACATCAACAGCCCCGGCGGTTCTGTAACGGCAGGCATGGCAATTTATGATACCATGCAGTATATCAAGCCTGATGTATCCACCATCTGTATCGGTATGGCGGCAAGCATGGGCGCATTCCTTCTGGCAGGCGGTGCAAAGGGCAAGAGATATGCTCTGCCCAATGCAGAGGTCATGATCCATCAGCCCAGCGGCGGCGCAAGAGGGCAGGCAACGGATATCCGTATCCATGCGGAAAATATCCTGCGCACCAAAGCAAAGCTGAATCAGATTTTGGCGGAAAATACAGGCAAGCCTGTGGAAGAAGTGGAAAGAGACACAGAACGCGATAACTTTATGAGCGCTGAGGAGGCAAAAGCCTACGGTTTGATTGATGCTGTCATCACAAAGCCTCAGACAAAGGAGAGAGGATAAATGGCAGGGAAAACGGAAGATATGAATAAGCTGCACTGCTCCTTCTGCGGAAAAACGCAGGATCAGGTGAAAAAGCTGATTGCCGGCCCGAATGTATATATCTGCGATGAATGTATCGACCTCTGCTCGGACATTATCGAGGAAGAATATGATGTGTTGGCAAATAAGGATGAAAATTTCAATGTGCCGAAGCCGAAGGAGATTAAGGAAACGCTGGATGAATATGTCATCGGGCAGAGCAGAGCAAAGCAGGCTTTGGCGGTTGCGGTGTATAACCACTATAAACGCATTTATATGGATACCAAGGCAGAGGATGTAGAGCTGCAAAGAGCAATATCCTTCTGGTTGGGCCTACAGGGACAGGGAAAACCCTTCTGGCACAGACCTTGGCAAAGGTGCTGAATGTACCCTTTGCGATTGCGGATGCAACCTCTGACCGAAGCCGCTATGTCGGCGAGGATGTGGAGAATATCCTGCTCGCTGATTCAGGCGGCGGATTATGATGTGGATAAGGCAGAACGCGGCATTATCTATATCGATGAAATTGATAAAATCACAAAGAAAAGCGAAAATGTATCTATCACCAGAGATGTCAGCGGCGAAGGCGTACAGCAGGCACTGCTGAAAATTCTGGAGGGACTGTGGCAAGTGTGCCTCCACAGGGCGGCAGAAAGCACCCGCATCAGGAATTTATCCAGATTGATACAACCAATATCCTTTTTATCTGCGGTGGTGCCTTTGGCGGCATTGAAAAAATCATTCAGAACCGTATGGGGCATAAGGTGATTGGCTTTGGCGCAGAGGTGCAGAGCAAGCTGGATAAAACAAATGACGAGCTTTTTGCAGAGCCTCATGCCGCAGGATTTGCTGAAATATGGTCTGATTCCGGAATTTATCGGTCGTCTGCCGGTTGTGGTAACGCTGGATAATCTGGACGAGGATGCCTTTGTGCATATTTTAACAGAGCCCAAGAATGCGCTGACAAAGCAGTATGAATATCTTTTTGCACTGGATGATGTCATTCTGGAGTTTAAGGAGGAAGCACTGCGTGCCATCGCAAGAAAGGCAATGGAACGGGAAACCGGCGCGCGTGGGCTGCGTTCTATTGTAGAGGAATTTATTAACCCGATTATGTATGAAATCCCGACACAGACAAACGTGGAACGCTGCATTATCACAGAGGATGTTGTAAACGGCAAGGCAGCTCCCGAATATGTTTATAATGAAAAACAGAAAGCCCCTGCAGCGGATGCGGAAGCGCAAAAGCAACAGAGGAAACAGCGGTGTTTCCGCATAAATCAAGAAAAACGGGAAAATTGAGTATCTCTATCCTAATGATAGGGATACTTTTTATTGAAAAACGCACAATAGAAGGGGATTTCATTTCGCAGTGTGCGGAAAAATGTGCATATTTGGCGGATTTGTCGGAATTTTTAACAAAATCGCAAAAATGTCTAAAAAAATCACAAATAGCTGTTGACGGAATCGCATTTGCGTACTATAATTTATGCGTACTTGAGAGAGACAAGGACAGAAAAATGTCCTTGATAAAAAGACAAAACATATTATATAAAAGACACTAGGAGGAAGAAAAAATGCTTACACTGGAAATGATTCAGGACGCAAAAAAACACTGGAAGGCGTTGCAAGAGTAACACCATTGTACGAATCCGCTTTTATCAACCCTAACGCAAACGTATACATCAAATGCGAAAATATGCAGGTAACAGGCTCCTTCAAACTGAGAGGTGCTTATGTAAAAACAGCAAGCCTGACAGAAGAAGAAGCTTCCAAGGGTGTAATCGCTTGTTCCGCAGGTAACCATGCACAGGGCGTTGCTCTGGCAGCACAGAAAAAAAGGCATCAAGGCTACGATCTGCATGCCCGCAGGTGCTCCTCTGGCTAAGGTAGAAGCTACAAAGAGCTACGGTGCAGAGGTTGTTCTGGTTCCCGGTGTATATGATGATGCTGCTGCAAAGGCAGTAGAACTGCAGCAGGAAAAAGGGCTACACATTCCTGCACCCCTTCAATGATGAATATGTAATGGCAGGTCAGGGTACTGTTGGTCTGGAAATCATGGAAAAACTGCCCGAAGCTGACGTTGTATTCGTTCCCATCGGTGGCGGCGGTCTGATTTCCGGTGTTGCTTGCGCAATCAAGAGCATCAACCCCAACTGCAAGGTATATGGTGTACAGGCAGCAGGCGCTCCTTCCATGAAGCAGTCCATCGAACATAAGAAAATCGAAAAGCTGGCTAGCGTTTCCACAATGGCTGACGGTATCGCAGTTAAGGAGCCCGGCACACTGACATTCGAGGCTTGCATGAAATATGTTGACGGCATCGTAACTGTAACAGAAGCTGAAATCGCATCCGCAATCCTGATGCTGCTGGAAAAACACAAAATGGTAGCAGAAGGCGCAGGCGCAGTTTCCGTAGCAGCAGCTATGACAAATAAAGTAGATATCAAGGGCAAAAACGTTGTATGCGTAGTTTCCGGCGGTAACGTAGACGTAAACGTACTGGACAGAATCATCGACAAGGGTCTGCAGGGAAAACGGCAGAATCGCTGAATTCTCTGTAATGATGGCAGATAAGCCCGGTCAGCTGATTCAGCTGCTGCAGATTATTGCACAGACAGGCGCAAACATTCTGGATGTAAACCACGACAGAAGAGCAAAAGGCGTAGCAGTAAGCAATGTAGTTGTAAACGTAACCGTTGAAACAAGAAACAAAGCACACTATGAAGAAATGGTTGCAGCACTGAAGGCACAGGGCTACACAATCTGATTTTTCCGAGTGCTTCATAATAACCTTTAACAACACAGGGTACTGATCGAAGGGTCAGTACCTTTTTTCTTGTTGAAAAACCCGAAAAAATATATTATTCTGTTACCTGAGGTGAAAAATATGGAACAACAAAAGACAAAGCGTGCAGCAGGAATTTGCCTTACCCTCGCGGGCGGCATTTGTTGGGGGCTTTCCGGCTGCTTTGGGCAATATTTATTTCAGAAGAAGGGAATTAGTGCGGAATGGCTTGTTACGGTGCGTCTGGTTTTCGCAGGGGCGCTGCTGGTTCTGGCAGGATTGATTCTGACGAAAAAGCGCATGGGGGATGTCTGGAGGAATGGCGCGGATGCAAGAAGATTGCTTGTATTTTCCGTTTTCGGTATGCTGACCTGTCAGTATACCTATTTTGCGGCAGTCAGTATTCCAATGCAGGCACGGCAACGGTGTTGCAGTCCTTGGCACCCTTGCTGATTTTGGGGATTGTTTGCTTTAAGGAAAAAGCGACTGCCTCGCAAAATGGAAACAGGAGCGATTTTTTGTGCTTTACTGGGGTGTTTTTGCTCAGTACGCATGGTAATATCCGCAGCATGAGCATTACAACTGTGGCGCTGCTGTTCGGCTTGGGTGCGGCGGCAGGCGGTGCGGCGTATAATCTGCTTTCCGGGGATTTATTGCGGCATTATGGCGTATATGCCGTTGTGGGCTATGCCATGCTGCTTGCAGGTGTGGCAATGCTGCCCTTTTGTGCGCCCATGGAGCTATGCCGTTCCTTTTGACCCGGAAACCCTTCTGGCAACGGCAGGCGTGGTTGTGATTGGTACGGCAATCGCATTTTCGCTCTATTTGAAGGGTGTCAGCGTTGTAGGACCCTTTATGGGAAGCCTGCTCGGGATGGTGGAGCCGATTACGGCGGTCATCGTTTCCTTCTCTTTTGCACGCAAAATTCAAGGCATAGACCTGGTTGGCTTTGCGCTGATTCTGGGGACTGTGGTGGTGCTTTCCTTGCAATCGAAATAACGAAAAAACAGGATACCTTGGTTCTGCGGAAGCCAAGGTATATTTTGCGTGCAAAGGAATTTTGTGATAAAATTATGTATTGGAAAATTTTTATCTGAAGGATATGGAAATAGATGAGGTGAGAGCTTTGGCGGAACAGAAAATAAGAAAAAAACTGCCAAAACCACTGCAAAATCGCCGTCTGTGAAAAAAAGCAACGGCAAGGAGCAGTGCCGGAAGGGAAACAGCAAAAAAAGGAAACGGGAGCGAGAAAAGAGACCACCAGAATGACGGCGCAGCCTGCCCGTTTTGGGGACAGTATTCTGGATGAGGTCATTCTGCTTCTGATTATTGTTGCATCAATTATTGTATTCATCAGCCTGCTGACGGAAAAAAATGGGCATCATCGGCGGCATCATCAGCAGCTTTTTTCAAGGGACTTTCGGGCTTGGCGGGCTTTTTTCTGCCCATCTGCGTGATTGCCTACTGCATCTGGATGCTGGTGAGCGAGGAAAAGCGATATCCGCTTGTGCGCGGCATCGGGGCGGGGCTGTTTTGCTGACTGTAGCCGCCTTTGCGCAGGTGCTGCACCCGATTCAGGTGGCAGAAAGCCTTGGCTTTTTCAAACGCTGTGGTGTGCTTTACGGCGCAGGTGCGTTTACAAATGGAGGGCTGACAGGTGGACTGATTGGCGGTGGACTGGACAGGGCATTGGACACCCTTGGGAGCGTCATTGTCCTATTGGCGACAGGAATTATTTCCATCGTCATGGCAACAGGAAAATCCTTCTTCCATGCCCTTTGGGGATGCTAATGCGCACCGCAAGGCGAGACGGAAGGTGAAAAACGAAAAATCAAGAATAAAGCCGAGCGGATTCGCCAGCAGGAGGAGTTGGAAGCGGAGCGGCAGGCGAAAAAAGGGCACAGCGCCGCAGAAGGATGAATCGTGAGGATTTCAATATCGAGGTACAGGAGAACAGCAGCGAAACGCCCTATGTGGAGGAAACGGTGTTCCGCAAGAAGCCATTGATTCTGGAAACGAAAAAAACGGGAACCGATTTTTGATTTTGTGAAGGAAAACGGCGCAGAGGCTGCGGTGCGCAGAGAGGAAAAGACGGAGGATGCGCCGAAGGAAGCGCACGACGAAAAAGCCACAGAAACGCCTTCTATCCGAGAAGCAGCGGCAATGCCGGCAGAGGAGCAGGTGAAACTGCAGGCAACAGAATCCGATGCGGCGGATGCATTGTTTGCGGAAATCTTTGCGGAAAAGCCACGCGAGGAAAGCATCAGCATTGATATTCTGCCGGAGGAGGACATGGGCAAAACCGTTGTGCCGAGAAAGGAAACGTCCGCTGCCGAGGAAGAAATCCCCATTGCAATGATGGAGGAGGAGACTGTGGAAGAAACGCAGGCAGAGGAAGCGGAGGAATCCGAAGAAGCGGCAGAGGCGGAGGAAGCGAAGCCGGCGGCAGATAAGCATGAGCCAAGGAAGGAGACGGCACCTGTCGAGGAGGAAAGGCCGTATATCTTTTCCGCCGATTACGCTGCTGGGAAAAGACCCGCAGACGGGCAACGGCAGCAACCGTTCGGAATTATTTGAAAATGCAAGAAAGCTGGAAACCACGCTGAAAAGCTTTAGCGTGGATGCAAAGGTAATCCAAATCAGCAGGGGCCCTACTGTGACGCGCTATGAGCTTTCGCCGAGCCAAGGCGTAAGGTCAGCAAGATTGTGAATTTGGCGGATGATATCGCGCTGAATCTGGCGGCGAGCGGGATTCGTATTGAAGCGCCTATTCCCGGCAAGGCGGCAGTCGGCATTGAGGTGCCGAATAAGGAAACGCAGTCGGTTTATATGCGGACGCTGCTGGAAAGCGATGCCTTTAAGCAGCACCCTCTAAGCTTGCCTTTGCCTTGGGGCAGGATATTGCAGGCAACCCTGTTGTGACGGATATTGCAAAAATGCCGCACCTGCTGATTGCGGGCGCAACGGGTTCGGGTAAATCGGTCTGCATCAATACGCTGATTACGAGTATTCTTTATAAGGCAGACCCCAAGGAGGTTAAGCTGCTTCTGGTTGACCCAAAGGTGGTAGAGCTGAGCGTGTATAACGGTATTCCGCATCTTCTGATTCCGGTTGTGACCGACCCGAAAAAGGCAGCCTCTGCGCTGAATTGGGCGGTGCGTGAGATGCTGCAAAGATATAATGATTTTGCTGCCCATGGTGTCAGAGATATTAAGGGCTTTAATAAATTGATGGAAGAAAAGAGGTGACGAAAAGGGCAAAATGCCCCAGATTGTCATTATCATTGATGAATTGGCAGACCTGATGATGGCAGCACCCGGCGAGGTGGAGGATGCTATCTGCCGTTTGGCGCAGATGGCGCGTGCAGCAGGGATGCACCTGATTATTGCGACACAGCGTCCCTCTGTGGATGTCTTACGGGGGTAATCAAGGCGAATATCCCTTCCAGACTGGCGTTTGCCGTATCCTCCGGCATTGACTCCCAGAACGATTCTGGATATGGTCGGGGCGGAAAAGCTGCTGGGGAAGGGCGATATGCTGTTCTATCGTTCGGGTCAAAAGCAAGCCCTCCGTTTGCAGGGCGCATTGTGACGGATCAGGAGGTAGAAGCTATTGTCGATTTTCTGAAAAAGAGCAGCAAGCCTAATTATACACGAAACCATCGACCAAATTACCGCTGCCGGCAAGGTTGGCGGTGCGGCGGAGGATTCGGATGAATTTTTTCTCGCAGGCGGTTGATTTGATTCTGGAAAAGAAAGGCATCTGTGTTCGACGAGGAAAACAGCGAGTTTCAAGGTTTTAAGCCGATGGAACTCGTCTGTTTATTCTTCTGTCTAAACAAGTCGAAATCCTGATTTCGAAAGTCGAAAGGGGTCGACTTTGTCGACACCCAAAGGGATTGCAGAAGCACTCTGCAATTTTTTCTGTTTTGATTGAAATGGATTGACAAAAACAGACAAGTATAGTATTATCGGCATAGGGTCATATGACTGACGGAAGTGGAGACAACCCATGGAGTATGACTATTCAGAATGCCGACCGTCTGGGCGATGATGCTTGGATTGGGTGCGGCTTTTTTATGGAAAATTTTCGGTAAAAACGCACCGTCCCTTTTGTATCAGATGTGGAACAGCGGAATACCGCCAAAGCAGAGAGGAGATTTTTCGAATGTTTAAAAACAGACTTACAGATTGCGCAGGAATGTAACATGGAGCATATCCTGAAGGTTGCTGAAAAAGCAGGGATTCCCGAAGAATATGTAGATTGCTACGGCAAATACAAGGGCAAAATCAGCAGCAAAGATTACGACAAAATCAAAGATAACCCCGATGCAAAGCTGATTCTGGTAACAGCGGTGAACCCTACCCCCCGCAGGCGAAGGCAAAACAACCGTTACCATCGGCCTGACAGAGGGCATTGCAGCAGATGGGCAAGAATGCGATTACCTGCCTGCGTGAGCCCTCCTTGGGGCCCTGCATGGGCGTAAAGGGCAGCGCTGCCGGCGGCGGCTATGCACAGGTGGTTCCCATGGAGGATATCAACCTGCACTTTACCGGCGATTTGCACGCCATCACAACAGCAAATAACCTCTTGGCATCCATGGTGGATAACCACATTCAGCAGGGCAATGAGCTGAACATTGACCCCAGAAGAATTGCATGGAAGCGCTGTGTAGACCTGAATGACAGACAGCTGAGAAATGTGATTTCCGGCTTGGGCGGCAAGGTAAACGGCGTACCCAGAGAAGACGCGTTCCAGATTACCGTTGCTTCCGAAATCATGGCAATCTTCTGTCTGGCAAATGATTTGAAAGCAGCTGAAGGAAATGCTGGGCAGAATCATCGTTGGCTACACCTATGAGGATGAACCCGTAACAGCAAAAATGATTGGCGCAGACGGCGCAATGACAGTTCTTTTGAAGGATGCACTGCAGCCTAACGTAGTGCAGACACTGGAAAACACACTGGCAATTATCCATGGCGGTCCCTTCGCAAATATCGCACATGGCTGTAACTCCGTTATGGCAACAAAACAGCAATGAAAAATTGCGGATTATGTTGTAACAGAGGCAGGCTTCGGCGCAGATCTGGGCGCTGAAAATTCTTTGATATCAAGTGCCGTAAGGCAGGCCTGAAGCCCGATGCGGTTGTTCTGGTTGCAACCGTGCGTGCGTTGAAATATAACGGCGGTGTGCCGAAGGCAGATCTGTCAATGAAAATTTGGATGCTCTGGCAAAGGGCTTTGTGAATCTGGAAAAGCACATTGAAAATATTCAAATACGGCGTTCCCGTTGTGGTAACACTGAACCATTTCGTAGCTGATACAGATGCAGAGGTGGCTTATGTGAAGGAACGCTGCGAATCCATGGGCGCAACCTTTGCCGTAGCGAAGGTTTGGGCTAACGGCGGCGAGGGCGGCAAGGCTCTGGCTGAAAAGGTTCTGGAAACACTGGAAACAAAGGAAAGCAAATTCCATTTCCTGTATGAGGATGAACTGAATATCGTAGAAAAGGTAAATAAGGTATGCAAGGAAATCTATGGCGCAGGTACAGTTAATTTCTCTGCGGCGGCAAAGAAAACACTGGCACAGATTGACAAGCTGGGCTTTAACGATTTCCCCGTATGTATCGCAAAGACACAGTATTCTCTTTCCGATGATCCCAAGGTGTTGGGCCGTCCGGAAGGTTCGAGGTAACTGTAAAAAGAGATTCGTATTTCCGCAGGTGCAGGCTTTATCGTTGTACTGCTGGGCGATGTTATGACAATGCCCGGCCTGCCCAAAAGCCCGCAGCCTTGAATATCGACATTGACGATAACGGAAACGTGGTAGGTCTCTTCTAAGAAAAGGGAGTTAAAAGGATGAAAGCACAACTGATTGATGGCAAACGGATTTCTGCGGAAATTAAGGCAGAGGCGGCGGAGGAGGCAGCAGCATTAAAGGCAAAGGGATTACACCCTGCTTAGCGGTTGTTTTGGTCGGCGATGATTCCGCCTCTCAGATATGTGAATAACAAAAGAAAAAAGGCGTGTGAGGCAGTCAGGGATTCCGCTCGGTTTCTCATGTGTTGTCTGGGGGACAACGGAGGAAGCACTTTTGGAGTTGATCGCCATAAAGCTGAACGCGGATAAGGACATTCATGGGATTCTGGTGCAGATGCCTGTGCAAAGCAGATTGATGAACGAAGGTTATTCTTGCCATCGACCCGAAGAAGGATGTGGATTGTTTCCATCCCGTAAACGTGGGCAATCTCCACACAGGCAGGAGAGGGATTCCTTCCTTGTACCCCTGCGGGCATTATTGAGTTAATCAAGCGCAGCGGTCATTCCATCGAAGGGAAACAGTGTGTTGTGATTGGCAGCAATATCATAGGAAAGCCTGTAGTTGTGCTGTTGATGCAGGAGAACGGCACTGTGACGATTTGCCATTCCAGAACAAGGAATCTGGCGGAAATCTGTCGGGGGCAGATATCATTGTCAGCGCAGTGGGCAAGGTAAACACAGTGACGGCGGATATGGTAAAGGAAGGCGCGATTCTCATTGATGTTGGGATGAATCGCAAATGAAGCAGGCAAGCTGTGCGGCGATGTGGATTTTGAGAACGTGAAGGAAATTGCAGGGGCGCATGCCCGTTCCCGGCGGCGTTGGCCCGATGACCATCGCCATGCTGATGAAAAAACTGCAACACAGCCGCAAAAATCCAGAATGGATTGGAATAAAGAAGAATTGTAAGAAAATCTTAAGATGGATACCCTTGACTTTCAGAGAGAGCCAAAGGTATTCTATTTATATAGAAGAAGCGGACTGTGAGCGGAAAGGAAGTGTTTGTATGAAGAAAGGTGTTTTGAAGGGTATTGTATGCTTGGTTGTAATCGTGGTTATCTGGATGGCAGCTTCTTTTCGAGCAAGCCTCTTTCCGAGGAGGGAGAAATTTCCCTTGAGAATTTTGTGGTTTGCCGTGTGCAGGTGCTGGAGATAAAAATGATACAGGATATGGGCGTGCGGCGGAAATCAGAGAGAAGGAACGGATGCAGAAGGCGCTGGATGCGTTGGGTGAAATAGAGGTCAGAAAAATGATGCCATGGGAGAAGCTGCTTTCCGATAGTGGGGAGCCTTATCTTTATGATGATTCGGTACGACAGCGAGACGGAAGGACGGTATGAGTCGCTCGCCTGCTGGGAGAACGGACGCATTGATTTCAGGGATGCTTCTTATAGATTACAGGAGAACCGAAAACAAAAAGCAGTGGATTTGTTGGAAACGCTTTTGCAGGAATATGAAACAGAAGGAGTCTAAGTCGAAAGCAGTCTTCGGTAATACCGAAGGCTTTTTTTCTTTGGCAGAAAGAGGCGAAAAAGAATTTTGCGGAAATATAGCAATTTTCCTACTTTTTATAGTAAAATATAATGATGGAAAAAGAGAAGATTTTAAGGAGGAATACAATGAGCAGAAAATCGCATTCACCTCTTTGGGGTGCGATAAGAATAGAGTTGACAGTGAGGTTATGCTGGGGATTTTGCAGAAAAAGCGGCTACACAGCGGTGGCGGATGAGGCAGAGGCGGATATCATCGTGGTGAATACCTGCTGCTTTATCAAGGATGCTTTTGGAAGAAAGCATTGAAACCATTCTGGAGATGTCCCAATATAAGAACCCTGATGGGAACTGCAAGGGATTGATTGTGGCAGGCTGCTTAGGCAGAGATACGAAAAAGGAATTTTTCGATGAATTGCCGGAGGTGGATGCCATTGTCGGCAACAACGGCGTACGAATCCATTGCCGAGGTCGCGGATGAAATTCTGGGCGGCAAGGAGCAGGTGAAGCAGCTGGAAAGCATTGACCTTGCCATGCAGGGATGGAAACGGTGTGCGTTGCTGACCGCACCGTATTTTTGCGTATTTGAAATTTCCGAGGGCTGCGACAACCGTTGTACCTATTGTGTGATTCCGCAAATGCGTGGCAGACACCGCAGCAGAGAACTAGAAAGCCTTGTGGAGGAAGCAACCCTTTGGCACAGCAGAGCGTGAAGGAATTGGTCATTGTTGCACAGGATACCTCTATCTACGGGCAGATTTATACGGCAAGCCGATGCTGGATGTGCTTTTGCGGCGGCTGAATGCCATTGAGGGCTTGGAGTGGATTCGTCTGCTGTATGCGTATCCCGGAAACGCTGACAGAGGAAACCATTGCGGCAATGGCAAGCTGTGAAAAGGTTTGTCATTATATTGATATGCCGATTCAGCATGGGAATGATGCTGTGCTGAAGCGCATGGGCAGAAAAAAGCAGTCAGGCACTCATTCGGGAGAAGGTGGCAAGGCTGAGAGCGGCTATGCCCGATATTGCCATTCGCACGACACTGATTGTCGGCTTCCCCGAGAGACAGAGGAGGAATTTGCGGATTTGCAGAGCTTTGTGCAGGAAATGAAATTCGACCGTCTGGGTGTGTTCTCCTATTCGCAGGAGGAAGGCACGGTTGCGGCGGAAATGGAAAACCAGATTCCGGAGGAAACGAAGGAAGAACGCAGGGAAATCATCATGGATATACAGAAATCCATTGCGGCTGCGCTTTGAAAAAGAGGTCGGCAAGGTGATGGAGGTGCTGATTGAGGGCAAGCTGCCTGAGGAAAACATCTTCTGCGGCAGGACAAGACGGGATGCCCCCGAAATTGACGGTCTGGTATTTGTTTCCTCGGAGGAGGAGCTGTATTCCGGCGATTTTGCAGCGGTGAAGATTCGAGAAGCAGGCGATTATGATTTGATGGGAGATGTGGTTTATGGATATGAATTTAGCGAATAAGCTGACACTGCTGAGAGTGATAATGATTCCGGCATTTCTGCTGGTGCTGTTTCTGGCACCTGAGCCAATGAACAGATATATTGCAGTGATTATTTTTATCGTGGCATCCTTAACGGATATGCTGGATGGCAAGATTGCAAGAAAATACAACATGGTTTCCAACTTCCGGGAAATTTATGGACCCCTTGCGGACAAGCTGCTGGTGATGTCTGCATTGGTTTCCATGGTTGCCTTGAAGGACTTGGCGGCATGGGTGGTTATCGTGATTCTGGCAAGAGAATTTGCCATCACAGGCTTCCGTACCCTTGCGATGGAGGCGAATATCGTGATGGCGGCAAGCTGGTGGGGAAGGTGAAACCACCACGCAGATGATTATGATTCCTGTGCTGCTGCTGAATCTGCCGTTTGCGTGCATGCCTGTTCTGGAAAAGCTACTGGTGATTCTGGCGGTATTCTTTACGATTTCTCCGGCGCGGATTATATCATTAAGAATAAGCAGGTTTTGATGGGCTAAGAGAAAATGAAAGGGAGCGCTTTGTTTGAAAAGGCTCTTTTTATTTCGGGATATTGGAATCCGATGATAAAAACGGTACAATAGAGGAAAAGACACAAAGGAGGAAGAAACATGAAGGCGGAGATTCTTGCAGTCGGCACGGAACTGCTGCTGGGGGATATTTTGAATACAAATGCACAGTTTGGCGCAGGAGCTGGCAAATCTGGGGATAGAGGTATATTATCAGACGGTTGTTGGGGATAACCCACAGCGTTTAAAGGATACGATTTTTTCATGCCTTTTCCAGAGCGGATTTCATTATTACAACAGGCGGCTTAGGGCCTACCGAGGATGACCTGACGAAGGAAACGGCGGCAGAATATTTCGGGGAAAGGCTGATTCTGGATGAAAGAGCATTGGGCAGAATTCGGAAATATTTTTGACCGCACAGGCAGAGTGATGACGGAAAACAACGTGAAGCAGGCAATGGTGCCCGAAAAAACGGGATTGTGCTGTATAACGATAACGGCACGGCACCGGGGGATTATTATGGAGAAGAACGGGAAGATGATTGTGATGCTGCCCGGCCCTCCGAGAGAAACGATTCCCATGTTCCAAAAAATCAGGTGAAGCCTTTATCTGGCGAAGAAGCAGGAATTTACCTTTGTTTCCGTATTCTGCGCGTGGCAGAGGTGGGCGAGAGTGCCATGGAGGAAAGGGTAAAGGATATCATTGATGCACAGACCAACCCGACGATTGCGCCCTATGCGAAGGATGGCGAGGCAATTTTGCGCATTACGGCGAAGGCAAGAGACGAGGAGGAAGCAAATCGGCTGATTGACCCTATTGCGGCGGCATTGAAGGAAAGATTGGTGATGCGGTCTATGGCGAGGGCGAAACCGATTTGGAAACCGTTGTGGCAGAACAGCTGTTGCAAAAGCAACTCACGTTAGCGGTGGCAGAATCCTGTACCGGTGGTATGATTGCGTCTAATCTGGTGGAATATCCGGGGATTTCTGCGGCACTTGTGGAGGGCTGTGTGACCTATTCCAATGAGGCGAAAATGCACAGACTCGGCGTAAAGGCGGAAACACTGGAGAAATACGGTGCAGTCAGCGAGGAAACGGCGAAGGAAATGGCGGAGGGCATTGCGAGAACAAGCGGCGCAGACATCGGCTTGGCAACCACGGGCGTTGCAGGCCCGGAAAGCAGCGAGGGCAAGCCGGTCGGTCTGGTTTATATTGCGGTTGCTTATAAAGGAAAAACGGAGGTGTACACCTGCCATTTTGTCGGGAAGCGGAACAAAATCAGAGAACGTGCGGCATATACTGCGCTGAACCGGCTGAGGAAGGGAATCAATGATGAAGCATAAGGGGATTGGCTGCTGCTTCTGGCGGCATTTATCGGCGGCGGCGGCTTTATTAGCCTGAAATATCTTCTGGATTGGGGATATGACCCATTTCAGGTGATTTTCGGGCGTTTTCTGACGGCATCCGTCTGCATGTGTCTGGTTTATTGCAAACGGCTGAAACGAATTACCAAAGAGGAATGGAGGGTCGGCAGTATTTTGGGGCACTGCTTGCGGCAATGTTTCTTCTGATGACGGTTGGGCTGCAATACACCACACCATCGGTCAATGCGTTTCTGGTGAATATTCCTGCGGTCATTGTGCCGTTTGTCTGCTGGAGTGTGTTCAGGCAGAAGCCGAATCGGAACTGCTTTCTGGCGGCGGGGATGACGCTCTTTGGCGTTTGCTGCCTTTCCCTGACGGCGGATTTTCGTCTGGATTTCGGGGCAGGGCTGTCACTGCTGGCGGCGGTGGCGTTTTCGTTGCAAAATGGCGTTTCTGGGGAATCTGACCAAGGACTGCGATTCTGTGCATATTGCGATTGTGGAGAATCTTTCGACCCTTGCGGTGATGACAGTGATTCTGATGTTTACGGATGGGATATGCCACCCCTGACATTACCTGCCTTCGGAAACTTTTTCTACGCAGGGGCATTTTGCACCGCGCTTTATTTTGTGCTGCAAAGCATCGGACAGCAAAGCACTGCGCCGAACAAGGCGGCAATCATCATTACAACGGAATCTATTTTGCGGCGGTATTTTCTGCGATTTTATACGGCGAACGGATGCACTTCCGGGGATATCTGGGGTGTGCGGTGATTTTTGCGGCAATGGCTTTGGCGGAAAAGCCTGTGCAGGAGAGAAAATAGCCGTTGACAAGGCGAACGAAATCGAATAAAATGGGGAAAAAGAGAACAAATATTCGTGAATATAAACGGAATCCGATAGGGTTTGGAAAGGTGGCAATAAAATGGCGGCAAAGGCACAAAAGGAAGATGTAAAATTTGAAGATAAGCAAAAGGCGCTGGATGCGGCACTAAGCCAGATTGAGAAGCAGTTTGGCAAGGGTGCGGTAATGAAGCTGGGGACAATAATGCAAAAATGGCGGTTGAGGTTGTGCCGACCGGCTCTTTGAGTCTGGATTTGGCGTTGGGGTTGGCGGTCTGCCGAAGGGCAGAATCGTCGAGGTTTATGGCCCTGAATCCTCCGGTAAGACAACGGTTGCCCCGCACATGGTGGCAGAGGTGCAGAAGCGCGGCGGCATTGCAGGATATGTGGATGCGGAGCATGCGATGGACCCCACCTATGCAAAGGCGCTGGGGTTGATATTGACAACCTCTATATTTCTCAGCCGGACACCGGCGAACAGGCGTTGGAAATCACCGAAACCATGGTACGCAGCGGTGCGATTGATATTGTGATTGTGGATCCGTAGCGGCATTGGTGCCCCGTGCGGAAATCGAGGGCGAAATGGGCGATTCACATGTCGGCTTGCAGGCAAGACTGATGAGCCAGGCATTGAGAAAGCTGACAGGTATCACCAAATCGAATTGTACGGTTGTTTTCATCAACCAGCTGCGTGAGAAAATCGGTGTAACCTTCGGCAATCCTCGAAACTACAACGGGCGGTCGTGCGCTGAAATTCTATTCCTCTATCCGTATGGAAATCAGAAAGGCGGATGTGAAGCAGGCAGGAGAAGTGTCGGCAACCATACACAAAGGTCAAAGGTCGCGAAAAACAAGGTAGCGCCTCCCTTCAGAACAGCCGAGTTTGATATTATCTACGGCAAGGGCATCTCCAAGGAGGGGATATTCTGGATCTGGCGGCAGATGTGGATATCGTAAACAAGCGGCGCATGGTATGCCTATATGAAACCCGTATCGGGCAAGGGCGTGAAAACGCAAAGCAGTTCCTGCGCGAGCCCTGAAATGTGCGCGGAAATCGACCATCTGGTGCGTGTACATTATGGGCTGGAGCAGAATCAGGGATGCACCGCAGACAGCAGAAGCGGCAGATGCACCTATCACGGAAACAGAATTTTAAAATTAAAAATTATAGTTAAAAATTGCAAAAAGGAACCCTTCGTATGGAAAAATACGGAGGGTTTTTCTGTTAAAATTATGTAGTATTATGCAAATACAAGCTGCACCAGAGCCATATAGCAGACGGTGCCGCAGAAAATGCTGATGAGGGTGCTTCTTTCCAAAGATGCAGGACTGCCGTGACAGCAGAGGCAATCAAAAAGCGGCGCAAAGCCTGCCGCAGAGGAAAAGGTAATGCCCTTCAAGCAATAAATAACGAGGGTTGCCATGAGTTGCCATAGGCAGCACACGCCCCAGATAGCGTACAGGCTCGGGAACGGCTCTGCCGCTGAAAATAAGGAAGGGCAGGGCGCGCTCCAGAAGGGTGCAGATGCCGCAGACGGCAATGATTGCAATAGATTGCATTGTAGTTAAAACCATTTACGCTTCCTCCTTTTCTTCCTTTACAGCTTTTGCAGGTTCGATACGGTGACGCAGGATGCTTAAGAGAGCAACGGTAATCACCAGCGAGGGCAGAATGAAATGGCCCGGGAAGATAAGCAGACAAACGATGGCGGAAACAAAGGCAAGCCATGCCGGCAGGCGGTTATCCGCGCCAAGCATCTGCTCTATCAGGATAACGATGAAAAGGGCGGTTAGCGCAAAATCAATGCCTGGTGTTGAAGGGGAGCATGTCCCAATCAGCGCACCGATGATGCTCAGAATAATCCAATAGGAGATGGACAGAAACGCCGTCAGCACATACGCCCATTTTTCATTGACATCCGACTCGAAATGATGCGAACAGTGCAGGGAATAATTTTCATCCGTCAGGGAATAGATGAGGAAATATTTCCAAGGCCCGAAGGTGCGGAATTTTTTCGATGAAGGACAGCCCATAGAAAATATGACGGCTGTTAAGCAGGAGTGACATAATCGCAACAGTCAGAAGCGAAAACGCCGCCGGCGAAGAAGGTCACCATCAGATATTGCAGAGAGCCTGCCAGAACGAAAATGCTGCATGCGCCTGTCCAGACGAAATTATAGCCGCAGTTCTGCATCAGTACCCCGTAGGCAAAGGGCAACGGGGATGTAGCTGATGAGAATGGGAAGGCTGTGCTTGAGTGCGTAACGAAAGGCTTTGCCATAAATCATGCTCCTTTCTGAAGGGCATCTTATTTACTTATTTTTCATTTGTTGGATACGGGCTTCGTCGGGGGTGATATAAATGGTTTTATTCGTCAGATAAATCACCATGCCCGGCTTTGCGCCGTTTGGTTTCTTGATATTTTTTCTCTGGGTATAATCCACAGGAACCATGCTGTTGTTTTTTGTTTTACTGTAGAAGGCGGCAAGGTTTGCAGCCTCCTCCATCGTGGCTTCCGGCAGCTCGCTTTGCCCGTTGGTGCGGATGATGACATGGGAGCCGGGGATATCTTCGTGTGCATCCAGAGGTCTGTCGGCTCGGCGGTGCGGAGCGTCAGCTCGTCATTTTGCAGATTGCTTTTCCCTGACCAGAATTTCATACCCATCGGAGGAAATATAACGCAGGGGCTTTTGCCCTTTTTCGGCTTCGGCTGTCCTTTTTTTCTGTGCCTGCCTGCGGATGAAGCCGCTTTCCGCTAATTCTGTACGGATTTCGGAAAGATCGGCATCCTCCTTGGCGTTTTCCAGTGCATTGAGAACGCTTTCCAGATACGCCAGCTCCTCGTTATTCTGTTTTTCCTGTATTTCCAGTGCCGCAAGGGTACGCTTTGCCTTGTTGTATTTTTGCAAAATATTTCTGCGCATTTTCCGCAGGTGTTTTTGCGGGTCAATGGCAATTTCTGATTTCGGGCATGGATTCCTCGTAATAATCAATGGTTTTGAAGGTTGTTACACCCTGCGGAACGGCATAGATATTGGCAGTCAGGAGTTCGCCTTTTTCTTCCATAAATCCATGCCCTTTGTTTCGCGGCGTGTTTTCAGCTGAATTTCCTTTTTTCTTCACAGCGTTCGATATGATTGGTTACCAGCTTTCGCATATCCTGCGCCTTCTGGCGGATATGTGCCGCATTATCCGCTCCTGATAAAAGCCCTCCAGAAGGGCAGAAACGGAAGGAAAGGGCTTTGCGGCAAGGCCTTGAAATTGCTGCATTTTCAGAACGGCAAAATCGACAATGCGATTATTTTCCTTCTGATAATAAATGGCAGGGGCAGAAGTCCGCCGCTTTGACCTCCTGCATGGTTTTTTCAAAGGCGGCAAAGAGCCGTTCACTGCTTTCTAATGTGGTTTCCTGACAGGAATCTGAAGCATCCAATCCTGCACGAGTGCAGATTTCACCTGCCATGACAGGACTGATGCCGGTGTAGGTCTGATAAAGAAATTCCTGCAGCCTTCTGCCCTCCTGCAGATGCAGGGAAAGAGAAAATCCGCCTGTTCGGCAAGAAGGGGGGTTTTTCTTATCCTGCGAAGGGGGGAAAACATATTCCTTGCCGGGGAGTACCTCTCGGACAGAGCTTTTCTCATGGGTGACACGCTTGATGGAATCCAGAATTCTGCCGGTTTCATCGGTTAGGATAAGGTTGCTGTGCTTGCCCATGATTTCCAGAATCAGATTTTTTGTAGTGATATCGCCCATTTCGTTGGCGGATTCAATCCGCAGGATGATGATACGCTCGAAATTCGGCTGCACAATATCTATAATTTTGCCGCCTGCGATATGCTTGCGCATGACCATGCAGAATAAGGGTGCGGTCATAGGGTTTTTCGCGGCTGCTTTCGGTCAGGTGGATACGGGGATGGGCAGAGTTGGCGGAAATGATGATTTTCTTTGCGCCGCTGCCAAGCCCACGAATAGACATACGAATTTCATCCGCAAGGGGTTGATGGATTTTATCAATACGCCCGCCTAAAAGGGCTGCTTTGAGTTCTGATACGATGGCAGAGGTTGTAATGCCGTCCAGTGCCATAAGGAACACCTCCTTAAATACATTTGATTAATTTATAATTTTAACATAGGATTTTCTTTTTTGCATTATTTTTTCAAGCAGATTACCAAGAAAAGCAGTAGGATTTGCAAAAAAATTCTAAAATGAAGGAAAAATTAAAAAATGATTAAAAATAGTGGATACAATTTGCGGTTTTTCCTTGCTATTTGGCGGACACTTATGTATAATAAAACAACGATTTTTGGAACGAAGCATAGAAAGGAATCGAAACATGAGTGCAAGTGTAAGAAGCATGACAGGCTATGGGCGCGGTGAGCATATCGCAGAGGAAAGAAAGTTTACGGTGGAAATGAAATCCGTAAACCATCGTTATAATGATATGACGATTAAGCTGCCCCGCTCTCTGGCAGGTCTGGAGGATAAAATCAAAAAAGAATCATGCATGAGGTATTTCGCGGCAAGACTGATGTGTATATCAGCTTTGAAACCTTTTCCGCAGCGGATGTAGAGGTAAAAGCTGAACGAAGCACTGGCGGCGGCATATATCGAAAAAGCTGAAGCTGATAGAAGAAAAAATTCGGCATCTACAGCGAAAATAAGCTGGAGCTGGCGGCAAAATTCCCCGATGTGATTACGGTGGAGAAGGCACAGCAGGAGGAGGAGGTCATCTGGGGAGGCACTGGTGCCTGCACTGGATGAGGCAGTGGAAAAATTCGTTGCCATGCGTACCATTGAGGGCGAAAATCTGAAAAAGGATATCCTTTTGAAGGGCGAACGCATCAGGGCACTTGTGGCAGAGGTGAAGAGCGTTCCCCTCTGGTGGTTGTGGAATATCAGGAAAAGCTGAACAACCGCTTGAAGGATTTGCTGGGCGGCGTTGATGTTGATCCACAGCGCATTGCGACAGAGGTTGCGGTTTTTGCAGACCGCGGCTGCGTGGATGAAGAGGTGACCAGATTGGAAAGCCATCTGATTCAGCTGAAGGATATTCTGGACGGTGGCGGGCAGGTAGGACGCAAGCTGGACTTTCTGATTCAGGAAATGAACAGAGAATCCAACACCATCGCATCCAAGGCGAATGACATTCAGATTGTAAAGGCTACGATTGAACTGAAAAGCGAAATCGAAAAATCAGAGAACAGATTCAAAATCTGGAGTAACGACCTTTTTACAATAAAAAAAGAAAGGCTATTTATAGGATAAAGGGGAAATACACATGAATAAACAGGGTATTTTATTGATTATCTCCGGTCCTTCCGGTTCCGGCAAAGGGACGATTGTAGAGCGTCTTTGTGAGAAGAACAATTTTCGCTTTCCATTTCCGCAACAACAAGAAAGCCCAGAGAATATGAGAAGGACGGGGTGCATTATTTCTTTCATACCAGAGAGGAATTTGAGAAAATGCGTGACCGCAAGGAGCTTCTGGAATGGGCGGAATTCTGCAGCAGTATTACGGCACACCCAGAAAATATGTAACAGAGCAGCTGATGGCAGGCAATAATGTCATTCTGGAGATTGAGGTACAGGGTGCGCTGCAGGTAAAGAAAATTTACCCCGAAGGCGTGCTGATTTTCATGGTTCCGCCCAATCTGGAGGAGCTGGGCAACCGCCTGACAAAACGCGGCACCGAGGATAAGGGAAACCATCAACAAACGACTGCGCCGCGCATTGGAGGAGATGGAACTGGTAGAGGAATACGATTATCTGGTCATCAATGACACCATAGAACAGGCAACTGAGGATATGCTGACTATCGTTGCGGCAGAAAAAGATGAAATGCAGCAGAAATAAAAATATCAAAAAGATTTTCAAAGGAGAGATGTAATATGTTAAGACCTTCTTATTCCGATATTCTGGAGGTTATCACACAGGATTCCGAGGATATTACCATTGCCAGCAGATATACCATCGTGATTGCGGCGGCAAAAGAGCAAGACAGCTGGTAGACCATCAGCAGCCTATGATTGACCATATTGAGGTGGATAAGCCTGTTTCCATCGCAGTCAATGAAATTTACGAAGGCAAGCTGAAAATCCGCGAGGGCAAGCCGGAGGAAGAGGACAAAGAGGTTGCACTGGCAGAGGTTGATTTTGCAAGCATGGCAGAGGAAACCGAGGAAGAATAATATGTAAGGAAAATAGCCCGTTTTACGGGCTGTTTTTGTAGGAGGTGAGAAATGATGTATGCGAAGGTGATTGTTGGGCTGAATCAGCCGGAAATGGATAAGCTGTTTGATTATCGGATTCCCGAAGGATGACAGTGGAAATCGGTGTAAGGGTGATTGTGCCGTTTGGCAGCCGCAACAAAAAGGCGGAGGGCTATGTCATTTCTCTTTCCGAAAAACAGAGGTGCCTGCGGATAAAATCAAGGAGCTTCTTGAGGTTCTGGATGAGGGCAGACCGACCTTTACGCCTGCCCTTCTGGATTTGGCGGAATGGATGAAGGAACGCTATTTCTGCACACTGAACCAATGCCTGCAGGCAATTATGCCGCCCGGCATCCGCACAAAAAGCAGTTGGACAGTCGGACGAAGGGCATTTGATTCGGAAACGAAAGCTGACCCCGAAGGAAACGGCGTTGCTTGCATTATTCGGGGAACGAAGGGAAATTCCCTTGGAGGAGGTGCAGGCGGAATTCGGCGGAGATTGCCCTGACATTTCTGCGGAAGGCAGAGGAAAAAGGTCTGCTTGCGCTGAAACAGGAGCTGCATCGCAGTGAATACAAAATGAAAAACGGCTCTATTCTCTGGACAGAGACCATCCACTTCTGGAAGCGGCATGGAAAAAGGCGGAGAAGGAGAAGCGTCTGGAGGGGCAAAGGCTGCTGTTGGAGTACCTCGCAAGCGGCAGAGAAGCAACGGCGGCGGAACTGAAGGAGACACTTGGCATTACCGATTCGCCCATCAAAACCCTGCTGAAAAAGGGCATCCTTCGGGAACGGAGACAGACGGAACGGCGAAATGTCTTTGATACGGACACAGTGGAACGAACGCAGCCCTTTACCCCGACGGCAGAACAGGCGGCGGCGCTTTCTGCTTGCATCGGGAATTGAACAGAAAGAAAAAAAGCCTGTGCTTCTGCATGGGGTGACGGGCAGCGGCAAAACGGAGATTTATATGCAGATGATTGCGGAGGTTCTGGCAAGGGGCGAGCAGGCGATTGTGCTTGTGCCGGAGATTGCCTTAACCCCTTTGCTTGCGGAGCGGTTCGTTTCCCGCTTTGGAGATGCAGTCAGCGTGACGCACAGCCGCCTTTCCATGGGGGAGCGGTGGATCAATGGAAAAGGCAAAGACGGAGAGATTTCCGTTGTGATTGGCGCACGGTCGGCGTTGTTTCTGCCGTTTCCGAAGGTCGGCGCGATTATCATGGATGAGGCGCACGAGAACAGCTATGTTTCCGATATTACCCCGAAATATGACACGAAGGACGTTGCGGCGGCACTGGCAAAACGCTATGGTGCGCTCCTTCTGATGGGGACGGCAACGCCGGATTTCATCAGCTATTACAAAGCAAAGCAGGGAGAATTTCTGCTGCTGGAATTAAAGGAACGGACGGGCGGCGGTGTTCTGCCGCGGATGCTTGTGACGGATATGCGAAAGGAGCTGGCAGAGGGCAACCGTTCTGCGTTCGGCAGAGCATTACAGGCGGAAATCCGCAGGAATCTGGAGAAGGGCGAGCAGACGATGCTCTTTTCTGAACCGCAGAGGGTATGCAACCTTTGTTTCCTGCCGCAGCTGTGGGCATGTGATGAAATGCCGGAATGTGACCTGACATATACCTATCATGCGAAGGAGCATGCGCTGGCTTGCCATTATTGCGGCAGGAGAGCACCTCTGCCGAAGGTCTGCCCGTCTGTGGCTCGAAGTATATTCGTTATTTCGGCACAGGGACACAGAAAATAGAGGAGGAAGCAAAAAAGCTGTTTCCGGAAGCAAAGGATTCTGCGGATGGATTTGGATACCACACTGACAAAGCACAGCCATGAAAAATTCTTGCGGCATTTGCGGCAGGGAGGCGGATATTCTGATAGGGACGCAGATGATTGCCAAGGGGGGCATGATTACCCCAACGTGACACTGGTGGGCATTATGGCGGCGGATTTATCCTTAAATGCTGATAGCTTTACGGCGGCGGAAACGGGCTTTCGGCTGATGCTGCAGGCGGCAGGACGTGCCGGCAGAAGGATGACAGAGGACGCGTGTTTCTCCAGACCTATCAGCCACAGCACTATGCGGTGCAGTATGCCGCGAAGCAGGATTATGAAGGCTTTTATGAGGAAGAAATGCTTATGCGGCAGATGATGGGCTATCCGCCGTTTTCCGCATTTTTCAGTATTCTGCTGACAGGTGCGGCGCAGGAGGGGAGGCGGCACAGGCGGCGCAGGAGCTGGCAGAACGACTGGCACAGGCGGATGAGGAAGAGATTGCAACGATTCTCGGACCGACAGCACTGCCGAAATTTCGCGGAGAATACCGCTACCGGATTATTGTGAAGGCGGCGGAGGGAGGAACCCCTGCGGCAGCTGGTTCTGCCGGCAACGGAGAGGATGAAGAAGGAGCGAAGCCGTAATGTGCGTGTAGGTTTGGCGCTTAACCCGACCAATATTGTATAAAGCAGAAAAAAATGTTATAATATTTCATTGGAAAACGAAAAGCTCGCTTTCCGTTTCTGTTTTCAGAATAAATTTACAAAAAGTTTTTTGTTTGTTCAAATTTTGGAGATATTATAGAATTAGGAGGAAGAAAAATGGCAATTCGTAATATTCGCATTAGCACAGATGAGGTGCTGAGAAAAACCTGCAAACCGATCAAAGGAAATTACCCCCAATCTGCTGACACTGCTGGATGATATGGCGGATACCATGTATGAAGCAAACGGCGTTGGTTTAGCCGCACCACAGGTAGGGATTCTGAAAAGAGCCGTTGTAATTGATATCGGCGAGGGTCTGGTGGAGCTGCTGAACCCTGTCATTCTGGAAACGAGCGGTTCTCAGACTGACGAGGAGGGCTGCCTGAGCCTGCCGGACAATCTGCCCCTGTGGAACGCCCCTATTATGTGAAGGCGAAGGCGATGGACAGAGGGCAATGAATTCATCATCGAGGGGAAGAACTGATGGCACGCGCATTGTGCCACGAGATTGACCATCTGGATGGGATTCTGTATATTGATAAGGCACTGCCGAGGAAGCGTAAGGAGGAATACCGATGAGAGTGATTTTTATGGGAACGCCCGATTTTGCGGTACCTTCCTTGCAGGCATTGCTGACAAGGCATGAGGTTGTGGCAGTTGTGACACAGCCCGATAAGCAAGGGCAGAGGAAAAAAAGCTGCAGCCCACACCCGTAAAGGCAGTGGCACTGGAGCATGGGATTCCTGTTTTGCAGCCTGTGAAGGTGCGCGAACCGGAGGTTATCGAGCAACTGCGCGGCTATGGCGCGGATTTGATTGCCGTTACTGCATTTGGGCAGATTTTGCCGGAGAAATTCTGAATATGCCGAAATACGGCTGTATCAATAATGCATGGCTCGCTTCTGCCGGAATACAGAGGGGGCGGCACCGATGCAGCGCGCCATTATTGACGGCAAGAAGGTAACAGGCATTACTACGATGTTCATGGCAAACGGCATGGATACAGGGGATATGCTTTTGAAAACGGAAGTGGAATTCTTCCGACAGATAATTTTGAGGATCTGCATGATAAAATGGCGGTGGCAGGCGCAGCACTGCTTCTGGAAACGATTGACGGACTGGAAAAAGGGTACAATTACACGGATGCCGCAGGATGATGCACTGGCAACCCATGCGCCCATGATTCATAAGGAGACAGGTCATATTGACTGGAGCAAAGGCGGACAGCAGATTATTGATCTGATGCGCGGAATGTATCGGACATGGCGCATACGCTGTTCTGGGAGAGGAACCGCTCAAGATGTTCTGGGCGGAGGCGGAAACAAAAGCTACCCGATGCGGCATTTGGTGAAATTGTAGAGGTGACAAAAAGGACTTTGCGGTAAAATGCGGCGATGGAATTTTGCGTATCAAAGAGGTGCAGGCGCGCGGCGGCAAAGATGGCGGCGGATGCGTATCTGCGTGGGCATGAAATGCAGACAGGCATTTTGCTTGGCTAAGGCTTGAATAGGAAAGTTCCAAACAGATAGGAGGAACCGATATGTATTATGGTTATGGATATGGATACGACAGTATGTACTTTTTGGTGCTTCTGGCATTCATTTTTTCTATGGTTGCGCAGATGAAGGTATCCGGTACATTTAGAAATATGCGAAAATCAGAAAACAGACGAGGCTTAACAGGGGGCGCAGGTGGCAGAGCAGATGATGCACAACGCAGGCATTTATGATGTAAGCGTGCAGGGTGTGGCAGGCAACCTGACAGACCATTATGACCCCAGAACAAAGACACTGCGCCTGTCCGAAAGCGTGTATGACAACACATCGGAAGCGGCGGTCGGCGTAGCGGCACACGAGACAGGGCATGCCATTCAGCATGACGTGGGCTATGCACCGCTGGCACTGCGAAGCTTTTTCGTGCCTCTGGCAAACTTCGGCTCAGACTGGCAATCCCCCTGATTTTGATTGGGTTTATTTTCAGCGGCGGCGGCAGCACATTGGTGACACTAGGGTTCTGTTCTTCTCCCCTTTCCGTTGTGTTTACGATTATTACACTGCCTGTGGAATTCAACGCATCCAGAAGGGCGATTCGCCTGCTGGCAGATGACGGATTTCTGGACAGCGACGAAATCGGCGGTGCGAAAAGGGTGCTGAGTGCGGCGGCAATGACCTATGTTGCGGCGGCGTTTGCGGCAATCGCGCAGCTTCTGAGACTGGTTTGCCATCTTTGGCAGAAGAAACGATTAAAAAAGAAAGGCTAATCTGATTGCGGATTAGCCTTTTTGGTGTTTTGCGGATGCCTCTTTTTGTCGAAATAGGGGCGAAATGATTGAAGAATCCTCTGTTTTGTCGTATAATATTATGTTGAGACAGAATGGCTTGAACGGAAGGAATGGAAAAAGATGATCCAAATCAATCCAAGAGAGATTGCGGCAGAGGCGCTCATGGAAATCATGACGGCGGATGCCTATAATACAATGACACTGCGCCGCCTGCTGCGGCAGAACGGTGCGATGTCCAGACAGGACAGAGCCTTTGTGACGGAGGTGGTAAACGGTACACTGCGCAATTTGATTTATATTGACCATGTGCTGAATACCTTTTCCAAAACAAAAACGGGAAAAAATGAAGCCGTGGCTGCTGGCAGTGCTGCGGACGGCGGTGTATCAGATGTACTTCATGGACGTACCGGATGCAGCGGCGTGCAATGAGGCGGTGAAGTTGGCATCGGTCAGAGGATACGGTTCTTTGAAGGGCTTTGTGAACGGCGTATTGCGCACGGCGGCAAAAGAAAAAGCAGGAGATTCCCCTTGCCTGAGAGGGAACGGCGGAATATCTTTCTGTGGTGTATTCCCATCCGCTGTGGCTGATACGGATGTGGGTTGCCTATTTCGGCTATGAAGAAACAGAACAAATCTGTGCGTATGATAATCAGTCCCTGATGTGACGATTCGGGTGAATACGCTGAAAACGAATACGCAGGCTTTGAAAGAAGCTGGCGCAGGCAGGTGTGCATGTGGCAGAGGGCAGAATTTGTGCGGATGCACTGCATCTGACGAAAAACAGCGGATTTGAGCCGCTTGGATGCCTTCAAAGAAGGGCTGTTCCATGTGCAGGATGAAAGCTCTCAGCTTGCGGTACGGGTGCTGGACCCCAAAGGGGCGAGGAAATTCTGGATCTGTGCGCCGCGCCGGGCGGGAAAAGCTTTACGATTGCGGAGCAGATGGAAAACGAGGGCAGTTTGCTTTCCTGTGATATTTATGCGCATAAAATCGACCTGATGGAGGGGGGGCGGAACGCCTTGGCATTTCCATCATGCAGTGCAGGGTGAAGGATGCAGCGGCTGAGGAGAAAAGCCCGAAGCAGTTTGACCGCGTGCTGGCGGATGTGCCTGCTCCGGTCTGGGGCTGATGCGAAAGAAGCCGGATATCCGCTTGAAAAAGGATGGCAATGAGATTGACAGCCTGACAAAAATTCAGAGGAAATTCTGGAAAATGCGGCAGGCTATGTG
>VOFH01002135.1_pt1 | contig 29620 bp, 39 predicted proteins | sample 5384091 | NCBI WGS metagenome assembly VOFH01 (sample SAMN12384727, study PRJNA508395) | human gut metagenome | isolation source: healthy gut G | host: Homo sapiens
TGTTCTTGCTATTGCTTCGGCATTCGCTATTCCGTAGTTATTATGGTGTCCATAGTAGCCGGGCCATAATTCCTTTGTTATTTTGAACTGGTTCGCCTCAAACTTCCGAAAACGAACTATCTTTTTATGCTCTACATTAAATTCCTCCAACATATTTTCTTCTTCCATTTTTTTTCAGTTTTCTACGGCACATCTCTTTCTTTTCTCCGTACAGTTCCAGACTTTTTGCCTTGAGAATGTGCCACACGTCAGTAATACTTTCACTATCTCATTCCGGTATCCTTATTATAGGACGGAGGGCGATTCCTTTTACAGATGTCCTCTGTCCTCTACTATCCAGCCTGTCTCCTGTTCTGTCTCTGTCGCAGGGCTTCTGTCCGCTTGTTCCCTCATTTATTTCCTCTTTTCCGGTGCTGCTCCAGGTGTTCCCCCTTGCACGGAGACCTCGGCTCTTTACGCCCTCTGCTGTACAACACATCTAAACTTTCACAGATTTGAAATTACAAACCTTGATTTTCTTGGCTTACGGCATCTTTAAAAGGTGCATTCCATATTTTTTAAAAATCGAAAAACACACCTTTTATCAGTCCTCTTATAAGGTGTGTTTTAGCAATTTTATTCGCTAGAAATTCACCTTTTAAGGCTGATAGAGGTTATAATTATACTTACCCTCATCATTTACGCCTCGTAATGTGTGACAATAACGTGCGGCATGGTCAGTTCCAATTCCATGAGTTTATCTAAAAGATTATTTATATTTTCAGAATTGCTTACCACAAACATTGTTGTATATAGCCCATTCTTTCTCGATTTTACCGGATGGAAGCCGAACAGCATCGTATTATTTATTTTTGAAGCATGCTGACTTTTATAAAGCTCATTGGCGGTAAGGTGGATTGTTTTATAAAGATATTGTTTCCAATGGAACATAAGGTCGAAAGCCATCTGTTGGAATGGAAATAAACTGAAGATCCTCGTGTCTTTAACAAATCAAGGCAGATATCAAAACTTTCGATTGTTCTAAAATCTACTTTTGAGCTTGCATCACGGCTTTTGATCCTGATATGCTTTTTAAGTTACTGCACTGTAATCTATATACTTTAAAGTTTTTTGCTAAGTTATTCAGTACGGAGTTTGCCTGCTGTGCACTACAATTAAGGTATGTTTTAAATGTGTTTTGCTCAAGCCATTCAGACATACACCCAATATGATTGATGATTTGGTAGTAAATTCTTTCTTCTGTTTCTGATATTAGACTGTTCATATATTCTCCTTTTCTACATATTTTCGCCTAAGCGTATCTTATTTTTGTTCGTATGTATCTTTTTCAAACCCATATGTATGCAAATGTGTTAGTAATATCATTTGTACTAAAAGGTTTCAAAAGATACATATGGCATTGATTGTGTATATAATTGTGCTAGTTGTGTTACTTATGATATGAATACGTATATTTTCAGCATCATACAATGTGCTGTTTTCTCAGTAACGCTTATCGGTTCCGTCATTAATGCAGCATATTCTTCGGTGAAGCATTTAATGTATTTCCATGTTATCGCCATTTGTGATAAGTAATCCCCAAGGACGTTTAAAATGAATGACTCTTTCTGCTTCTTCATCAGTCAAGGAATAGTTTTCTACGGATGTAAGGCATTTCACGAGGTTTGATCTTTAAGCAAAGTAATAGCACTACGCCAGCAACGTTTCTCCATATTCTTCATTTCTTCGCCAAGCGTCAGATACCTGTTGTGTTGATATGATCGTTGCACCACCGTAGCCACGGATCAACTTGACCATGTTCTGTATTTGTTCGGCACTCTGGCGGTTTTTCATCATCTTCCAAACCCGTCCATGAAAACAGCACTGCTTACACTATAAAATGCAGATGTACTGTTCATTCCGGTTGAAACATTGTCGTTCATTCCAGAGGTTGCCTTTGATAATGCCATATACAAACTTGTACACAGGAGAAAGAAAAGCGGCTAAAAGTCGTTCTCCAATATTATCTTCTGTCTACGTCAAAGATAATGTAGGATTCTCTTAAGTCAATATTGGTCTGTCCGTTCATGTTCTGGCAGTTACCATGTATATAGATTTCAAGGGAATCTTTAATCCTTTTGACAGTTCTGGAATATTTACAATGCGATCATATAAATCTCCCAAGATCGGCATCTTTTTTCAACTTCTTCGTTTTTAAATCCTCAAATATGGAATCATTATCATCAGTAATCCCAAAGTCGTTGTAAATATCTGTCAGAATGACATTCAGCCGGTTGTATTCTTTTTAGAGTCATGCTTTGTGTCAAGGTTCAGATTCAGCCATATGATCATATCGTTGATCTGCTTGGCAAGAAGACTCTGGAATTAATGACCGTATCATCTTTTAACTTTTGATTCGTCCAGTTTTCCTTCGCTACGGATTTCATTACATTGATCCGAACTTAGAACCCGGACCAATTGAAGCGAAAAGACCATTTACAATGGTACAGCTATTCTTCATCTGAAATCCCTTTTGGGAATGATAAAATAACATCTTATTCCCTGCATATACAACCGGTGTCCAATACTTTCAATCGTATATGGTTCTTTCCTGCCCCAGTAGTTCCAAAATCAGCATGTTTTGCATTTTCAAAATACTGGCATTGAAATTATTGATATACAATTTCATTCTTTACTTTGCCAAGCACATACCCGGACGGATCATATATGGTATCTGTTTTCAGATTGTACAAGGATGTAATATCTGTAGTCAGGTATTATGCGCAAGCTCGTAAAAATATCATTGAAGTTTAAAAAAGGCATTACCATGCTGAAGTATTTTTCACATAAAACATATTGTCATAGATGTTCATCTTGCACTGGTTAGTTAAATGCTTTTTTATCTGCCTCCTATATACGATTTGAGAAGCTTTGTTGAAGCCTGGACAGTAAGGATGATTGCAACATCATATAAGTCTTCTCCTTTTTTCATTGCATTGAGAACTGCTTTATTATTATTAAAAGTTGTCGGCAAGAGTAAGACCTTTTTTCTTTCCTTTTGTTCAGCGCACTTTGCCCTTTTTCTTCCGTAAGATCGTTATACTTGCTAAGTAAGAGTTTTGTTGGCCAAGCTTCAGGAAGTATCTTTCCTATGACATCAATATCTACCATTGCCCCATAGGAAAAAGTATTGAGCCATCCAGCCGGAACTGCTTCATCACACGGCCAACTGTCGCCCATGATGCCGATGAAACTGTATCACATGCTGTCCATTACCTCATGCAGCTGCTGTCGATGAAATAAATTCCTTTTGAAGCAACTAGATCTTTGTAAGTAAGTTTTTATTTTGCAATTTGCTTTTTTTATTAAACGCTCATAGTCTGCAGACATCCCGCTGTATCTTTCTCTTTAAGTGTTTCAATTTCTGTATGTCCTCTCGGTTAAAAAAACTTATATATGAAATCAGTCACAAAAAGGCTTTCATTTTCATGATATAAGGCTATATTTCCATCTTCACAGAATTAAAACCTGCAACGATTTCATTTCGAATTTATCATCTGCTGGACTTTTTCTTCATGCGTGGGTTTGTCTAAATCGGTATTATGATATTCCCAGATGTAAAGAAACGAGTTACTACAGAACCCCGGTCAATCAGGGAATTAATGAACTTAATATAGGCATGCATGGATTCCCTGACATTAGGATCATCCTGCTTTTTGGGGACAGTTTGTTTTATGTTTTTAATAAGGTCTTTTATGTGTTCCGATGTCATTCATGGTCTTCTATCTGCCATTTATAAGGCTTTTTATGGAATAGATCCTCGAATAATTTTAGCAGATATTCTTGTTTTTGAGGCGATTTGAGGTCATATTTTTGTTGGAAGTATCGACTACAGCAAGGTAACGGTTGTCATCGGTGATATATGCCGTTCACGATATCTTTCAATGGGACACAATCCTGCGATGCCCCAGAATAACCGATATTCTTTTCGGTGCCTTTCTGAACCTTTCGGTCTTTTGTGTCCATGTTCTGCAAGATTTCAACGCATTTGCAATTTTAGTTTTTCGCTGTATTCTGCAATGAACTCATTGATACCAGTTGATTTTTTCGATGAGGATTTGCATTTCATTTGTCTTCGTACTCATGATTTTCGTATTTTCCTCCTTTTCTCATATATTCAGGTCCGCGCAGATGCCTCATGCATTTGTTCATATGGAATCCTGACTGCTGAAAAAAAGAATTGTGTAATTGATCTCGGTAGATACCTCGCAGGCTGATAAAAGAAAACACCGCCGCCAAATACTGCAGAAAACATAAAACTTGCAGTTTTGGTAAAGGTATAGAAAATATGATTTCTTCTACAACACCAGTAAAATATGATGCATTCAATCCAGTTTCGCCTTGGTATTTCCAAATATTTTTTCGGGCAAAACGTTCTTTGTCAGCTCAAATATGCCACTCCCTTTATACATGAATTTTCACCTCCTTTATATGTTGATTGTGTATTATTAAACAGATATAGGATTATAAACTAAACTCAATAAAACGCAGATAGCGTGTGAAAGACATAAAAAGAGCCTTTCGGCTCTTTTAAAATTATCGAGAAAATATTCAATGAAAAATTTGCTGTATATCATATTCAACGTGAAGATATTCAGAAGATCATTGATCTGCATATCCGCATTTAAAATGGAACTTTCTTTTTATGTGGTAATCGGCGTAAGTTCTGTTCGTGTATATATCCCATTTTGTTCATGTATTCACATTTACCTTGTGTCTCCAAATACGATAATCCGTCGGCGGATATGTCTCTTTGATCTAGCTTGTTTGGATTTGTGATGTAATTATAGTTTAAATCCACATTGTCGCCTATATTTATTGGCTCTGTTTTATCATCAGATGAAAGCATGAGAGTGTTCCAAGTTATACTCTCCTGCTGTTCATCTGACCTTATGTATATAGGATATTCCTAAAATAAGATTCCACTATCAAAAAAGACCAATATCATAAATTTTTTGTATATTTCATTTTTATATTATTCCTTTCTTTCATACATAAAAGTATGCATTATGGAGTTTTCCCCGGCTTCAACGATAACACTTGTTGCAGTATAAATGGTTTCACCATAGTTATTGCTTATTGAAAACCTTTCATTATCTTCGTTTCGGATCTCTTACGATAAGATTGCCTTCTGTAGTTCCAACTAAAAGTATATATGAAGTTCCTTTACGAAAGCAGACGCATGTGGGATTTCAAGTATTAGACCATTTTTCAGTCACAAGATAGTCTGCCAGATCATAGATATCAAAAGGCTGCTCTTTTACAAACAGATTGTTTTCTTCTGCAATCTTATCCATGATGTTTTCACTGCTACATGATACAAGTTCTGGATAATTATTTAGAAGTATATCAGGCGAGATATAAGCAGACTGATAGAAGCTTTCTATCATTGCAAACGCAGGTTATCAGGGAACCAGAGACAGCAACTGTGGAATTTCCAAGGCTGTTTGGAAAATCCTGCTGATAATACAGAGGATATGTGCTGAACTTGGTTTCCGGTCCATCTTCATAGGATACAAGATTGTGACAAGCCGATAAGCCAGAAAGCTGTTCAGAGACTTCTGTTACAAATGCGGTCTGTTCTTTCTCGGTTTCTGCTTCGTTTGTTTGTTCTTGAGATTTGCCGCATCCGGTAAAGGGATAAAAACGACATGACTGCCAAGAACAGTGCTATCTGTTTTTTCATTTATTTACTCCATTCCTGCATATTTGCTGTAATATAAAGATGTATAACTTTCCTTTTGTCAAGATCAATGATATAAACGTTACATGTATTTGACCATTTAAACCTTGACCATGCATATCTTGAATATTTTGCTGCCATACATCATAGCTCGGTGCATAGGCGCATCTTTCGAAGTATTTTGCAACCAGATCGCAGGCTGCAGTAGTATCTGTTGCATTTTTTGATACTGTCGTAATGTTTCCCGTCTGCGCTGGAAACTCATAGATCAGATATCCTCCCCTGTGCTGTGTATGCTGTCGGCAGGAAGATTTGTGATGCTGCAAAGATCTTAATGCATCTGCACGTCCTAATCTCCACTGACACAGTCCGATCGAGCCTTGGTCTCCGGCTGTCACGTTCGTCTGAAATCCGTTTTCCGCCTGCAGGTTTCCCATTACCCCGGCAGCTCCTTCATCCGTAAACCCGGCAGCTTTCAACATTTTCCATACGGTTTCTGGATTGTCGCCGCCAGTAATGGAAGTCGTATTATCTGCCAAGACATCATTTGCACTTATGGACGAAAACTTTGTTCCCCATTCAGCAAGCGGTTTGTCCATATTTAAGGTGTAATATATCGTCCGTGGTTCTCCGTTGTGCCCTGAGCAGTTTGCGTTTGCCTGCATCATCATTGCATCAAGCCGTTCGTAATAAGTCATGTTATCTTCACATATATCGTCTTTATTGATACCAAGCATTTCAAATAAGTCAGATTTACAATATGGGACGATGGTGATTACTGCGTATTTTGACTTGGATTTTTGCATATTTGAACTGTCATCTGAGTTTTCTGTCTCTGCTTCTTCAGTCTCACTCTCTTGGGTTTCTGCTTGGATATTATAAAAATAGGACCAGTTATCTTCTTCAAAAGAAACGATTTCATGCTTTCATAGTCCGTGTATTTTCCACTGTATTTTCCTAAACCCAATATGTTTATCAGTTCTGCATAGTTGACGGTTTCGTATACGTCTTTCCATTTATTTGGATATTTTTCATCCAATTTCTGTTTGGTCAAGCAGAATTTAGAGCCATTCTTCTCATTGCAATATCGATCTACCAGATCATCAACTTCCTTGGAGTATGCTTTGTTTAGCATGGTATTTATGAGATTATATGTAGTGATATAGCCGATATCAAATTCATTATCAGGATCATATTCGCTTTCATCTGCTTCTATCCATTCTGTATTATCAAATAACTGCGAAAACTTTTCCAAAAAAAGATTTTATATCATTGATTCCTTTTTTCTTTGCTTCTTCAATATATGATGTGGCAGTATCAAACGGAGAAAAGGATGTCAGATCAGCCAAAACGCCTATCAGAAAGAAAATCAATAATATAATACCAATCACTATAGCTATAATAATCAGTATAGGAATTGAAGCGGCGGAAGCAGCGCGGCAGTCGCAGCATTTCTGAAGAAGCTCCGGCTGCAAGGCTGGATTTTCGGCGGTACCGCCCGCAGTTTCGACGGTCTTTTTGCCTGCCTTCTGTGCGATTCCTTGTGGTGCAGTAGTAGCCTTTCCTGATGAATCAGTGGCACTGCCCTTGGCTGCCGCCTGCGATCCTGCGCTTCCGGCTGCACTACTGCCCTGCTTATTTTTTATATTATTGTATAGATTCCGGGAGGAATCTATATGGTCGAGCGTATTTAAAGGCTGTTGATTTTGCCCTTGATCATCCTGATAATCTTCATCATCAGAAAATAATGCCATAGATGTATTCCTTTCAAAAAAAAAATTATTTCATCAGTTTTGTTCCATAGATCTTATCTCCACATATATTGCGAGAAGTAGCGTCTCTTTGATGTGAGTATGCATCAGTTACATATCCTATTGAAGGTTTATCATATTTGTTCTGATTTGCAGTGTCACGATATCGGAATTTTATTGTTTTTCCGCCATTTATACGTTCTACTCCATGGATATCTGTTCTTCCAGTATTGCAGAAAATACCATCATGAGTAGCTTCTGTACTGTTGCCTTCTACTACCGTATATTCCATTGCAATCTATGCTGATAATTTCTCCTTTTTTTGCGAACTGAAGTGCAAAATCAGCTTCAAACGGCAATGTATTTGTTGGCTCGATGTCATTCTTTTTTCCAATATTAGTAATACGATAAGCACTGTTTGCCATATTATCTCCAAACTCATTTGTTCCTTTAAAGAGATTAAGTCCATCAAATGTTATGGTTCCAATATTTTCAAAATCGCTATAATCTTCTGCATCTGTACCATAGCTAATATCAAGATTTCCGAGATCATTCATGGTTGCCATGTAATGTGCGGCGTTATCATCTCCGTCTTGAATAAATGCCCCCAAGATTTGTAATTGTCTCCATTTCAATGGCTGAAGTACCGTCAATTTTTCCAATAGGATCAGTGAAGTTAGTACCTTTTGCATTTTTTTAAATCATCCCATCCACTCTGCATGTTGAGATAAACTCGTTTTTCCATTCGTGTCGAGGGCTGCGATTGATGTAACGCCTGCGCCTCTTGCCGGAGGCTTCAGCAATACTGCAGTTCTCTTGATGCCATTTTTTACCAGTAGCTGTAAAGTTTATTCCTTTGTTGTCGTATGTGAGATCAGAAACTTTCATGCCTGCATTTTTCAAGATGTCGTTCAGACCACCATATGTATTATTCATCAGTCCGGTCATTAATTCCTGCTTACCTGCAGCATTTAAGGAATGATACATATTACCCAAAGTGGTATTTCTAAACAGTCCATTAGATGCCATGGCTTTTGTTGCAAGGTCTTTTTGTGACGGTGTAAAATTGGATTTACCCCAATTTCGAGAACCATTTGTTCTCATCACTCCTCGGCACTTTCGCTCATTGTTCTAAAAACATTATCAGGGGTTAGTGATCTTCCGGTTAATGCTGATCCTGCAGCAGCAAGAGTTGCATTTCCAGATATACCGCCAGCGTTTATCAGTCCATTCCCAATATGTCCGGTCGCATTATGTGCCATTCTGCCCATTATTCCGGCTGTAAGCACAATATTATCCAGCAAAGGCGCCACCCAGACTTGCAGTTGACATGCCAATTTCCTCGTCCACATTTCAATGCGGACACCAAAGTTTATGAAAGCCAACGAAAAATTTATGATCCATTCTTCCTTTTCATTTGTCATTCATGGATGTATTTGGATCTGAATTTGATCTGCATTATATCATCAAAATTGTATTTTATGTCCGGTTTTCCAATCTAGCTGGAATCTATTTCGAAATAAAGAATATCATTTGATTGGTCTTCATTTTGCAGCTGCGTCCATTATGTTGTGCCCCAATATCAGTATCTGTGATATAAGGAAGTAATGAAACACGTCAAAAGAACAGATAAAACAAACGTCTGAAAAATCTAGAAAACTATCCTTTTGTTGTATTAAATCTTTTTTATTCCAACGTATATTGAAAAAAAGAATAAAATAATTGATAGAGAAATGCCTGCTATCGTAAATCCTCTTATAATTTGATCTAAGGCACCATTTGTAAAGAATTATCCCAAAAATACGATATATAAAGTCTGAATGCTTGAATGGTTATCATATTCATGAATAAGGTTATGCAGAATGTTGCACCCCATTGGGTTTTTATTGCATAACCAGTCTATAATTGACGACAAGATAGAATCCATGTATTCTGTTATTCCTTTCTAAAAAAATAGGGAAATCTTTATGAGATTTCCTATTTTTTTATTCTATAATTGATATTTTTTAAATGTTACTCACTCACTTATTCCAAATTTGAATATTATATCAGCAGTTCCAGTTATAATATTAGCCTAATGTTGCTGCATAAGCGAGAAGCATGATCTATAGCGATCCCATAGCTATAGGTTTTGCTTTTACTGACCCAGGACAATAAACAATACAACAATAAATGATAAGTATAAATGGCCGTTATACACGATATAAATTACAAAAAATAATCAAGCGTTGGCATAACTCCTTTTTGAGATGCACTTAAAATATCTGTACATAACGTGTTGGAACTACTTATACCGGTTCAAAAGTAACATGAAAATGTAGCAATTATTTTTTGCTGTCTTGTTTAACACATTCAAAATATTGCTTTGTCATTAGAATATTTTTTTTTAAAAAATTATTTATAGTAACCATAAGATGTAGCTGTGATTTATCCATAAAACTTTTTTTTTTTTGTTTTATATGTGATATAATATACAAGACGATGGGGATACACAGTAGATTTTAATTAAATCTTTGTCAGTTTATAATTTTATCTATAATTCAAAGCAATCTCATAATTTGTTTTTTTATTGTTTTGAATTTAAGGTGTAATTTGCGCTAAAGATGCCGTTAAAACTTGATTTTATTTAATTTTGGAATAAAATTTATATCATCTAATCAGGATAAAAAAAAGAATTGAAACGGGATATGAAGATAATCTGAATCTGGAAGATGAAAAAAAAAGAGCTTCAAAAGGACAATGTTGAAAAGGTTGATGAATCACAGGTCATTATTGAAAATGAACGATTCGACGAAGAAACAATAAATAATGCGGGTGGAATGAATACTGTTAAGTATCGTACTAAGGAAGTTGCAAATATTCTTGGAGTTTCCGAGCAAACTATCCGCAATAATGCTGCGTTCTTTGAACCTTATCTTAATATTGAAAAAGCTGAATCTGGTCATAGACGTTATGGTAGAGATTCAATTGATAAATTAAGATTAATATTTCAATTGAAAAAGATAAAAAAATTTACAAATGAGCAGGTTATTGGTATTTGCAGGAGATAATTTAGATTATGCGGATCTGTCTCCGAGAAAAACTTGATATAGCATTATCCATGATCACGAAGACTATTCAATCTGTTGTTATGGAAGATACTGCTACTTCTCTTGTACAGTCAAATCAAAAATGATTGAACAACAGAATGATGCATATAACGAGAATCTACGCCAGAATACTGAACTTATTAAACAACTTTCGGAAAAACTGCTTGAGAAAGATGAGTTTATTTCATCTTTACGTGATGATAAAGATGAATTGTTGCGCCAGAATGAGGAGTTTAAGAAAAAAAATTTCTGAAATAGAAAAGAGATCAAATGAAAATCAAGAATTGATCATGGAAAATTAGAGAAACTTAAAAAAAAGAAGAACGACCAAAAAAAAAGAAATGGTCATTCTGGAAATAATACATGGTTATATTATACACTCATGAGTCCTATTGCAATCTCGTGAGTGTTTTTTGTTTCAAATTTGCTTTTCCTATTTGACTTTGTTGTTGATCTATGCATTACAGAAATATCTAAAAATACAAATCTAAATCACAAAAAACAAATTTGGTTTTTTGATTCAAGAAGAATTTGATTTTAATTTGCTTGCTTATAAAAACAAATTAAAAACACAAAACTAAAAATTGAATTTGCAAATACAAACTTCAAAAAAAGCAAACCAAAGCAAATACACAAATAGCAAACAATGAAATTAATAGCAAATCAAAACCACACAATGCGCATTTGAATTGTACTTAAATCTCTCCGGAAAATAAACAATAATAAACCCATAAAATGACAATATGAACACAAGTAAATGGAAATAACATTGTAAAAATAATAAGGTTACAGAATGGTATAACTCAGAAATAGCACAAGAATATATCAAGTATATATCAAACATATATCAACAATAATACAAATACATAACAAACACGGCACGAAAGAATTAATCAAATATATTACAGAAATATATCATATATATATCAAAGATAACGCAGCCATTAACAAATATATTGACATGGGATGCTACCAATAGTATAATATCAACAAAGCAAATTCAACAAAGTAAAAAGGAGAAGCAACATGGCAAAAATTCAACAAAATTATGATATTGTAATATCTGTAGATGCAGGATACAATGGTAGCAAAGTAACTGTTAACGGAGTTTGTTTTGAAATTCAAGTGATATTGTGGAAATTACAGGAAAGAGTAATTTTGGAACATGATAGAAAAGACGGTTTTATCTGTATGAAGTATTTGGAAGGACAGTCTCATTTTAGCAGGCGCGCACATTATTGACAGAAAAGGAATACAAAAGCAGCCAAGAAGCTAAACAGCAGATGCTCGAATCGTTATGATAAATTTACTATGAAGGAATCAGAAATTCACTTAATGACCTGTGTTGGAATGGCATTGATCAAATGGTCTGAATATTGTGAAGAAAATGGAATCACTCCAAAATTTGACATCTCAAAGCCAGTAACAGAGGACAGCCTTTTCAATATTTATATTATCTTAGGATTTCCACATGATGTATATAAGAAGGCATATCAGGCTGTTAAACCAACAGTGGTAGGGCAGCATAATTTCAGAATTGAAACCGAAGAAAATGATTATGATCTTAATTTCGTCATAAAATCACAAAATATCATGACATTTTCACAGGCATTAGCAGCTTTCATGGGATTGGTTACTGATGATAATGGTAAAATTGATTATGATAGTGAATATTTCAAACACCTTCCAACACTCGTTATTGACGGAGGACAGAAAACAGTTGGAATATATGTTATTACCGCAACATTACAGATTGAATTGGCGGAATCGAACACGATTTTCGCCATGAATAACGTGTACGAAAAAGTAGTGCAGACAATTAAAGATGATTGCGGAAGAAATGATATTGAAATTTATAACATCGCCGAAATCTTAAAAATAACGACGGAGAAATCGTTTCTTACAATAAAGATACAGATCAGACAGAAGTAATAGATATTAAACCGATCGTCAACCAGTTTACGGACGAAACTTGTGAACAAGAGAAATACAATAATCTCTTAGATATTAAACAGATTGTTGTTGCAGGCGGCACCGGAGCAGCTTATTACGAAGGAATCTCAAAATATATCAAAGGACACCGCAGCAATCTTGCGGATCATGTCATTTTGGCACAGTACAAATTTATGGGAAAAATGATTTCTCAGTACAAGGCGATTTCTGTAGGACTTTATAAGGTTTTAAAGAACCAGATTGAAGTGCAAAAAAAGGAGCAAACAGAGAGGAAAAATAAATTAATTTCCACTGGAGAAGTATAATATGAAAGGACATATCCCGGTAAACTTATCCGGCAAGGATAGCAAATTAAAGACTTGGTTTGATCAACAAAAGATAGTAATATAAGCAGAATTGTCTTATCTGCTGTAATATATTATGAATTAACAAAAGCGAATATATGAACATTGGAAGGCTTTCAACTGTAGATGCCAACCTGCCTGATAGTCGTAAAATTATATATATCCCAAAACAAGGGAAAGCAAGAGAAATATTGGAAGAATGGGAAAAAATAGATAAGCGCGTTTCAACAAAAATAAAGAGAATATTGAACATGGGCGTGCTTATCGAGCCTGATTTGAACACGAATTATCTGATTAATGAAGATGAGGCAATAGAGACAGTTGAAAAAATATTACGAAGTGTAAATAAAGGAGCATATATAAAAACCTGCGATAAGCGGAAATATCGAGCCTTTATTTATAAAAAACAGTCTTCCGTAGATGAAAAGAGTTCGAGAGAAAGTCGAATACAAAGGTTGCAGAAGTAGCAGAAAGCAATAATAAGCCAAAAGACAAAAATGAACCTAAACAAAAAGGATTTTCAATCAGAAAGAAAACCACAAAATTTAATTGCATCATTTTTAGAAAGTGGCTGTGGACTTGAAATTAAAAAAAAATAGGATTATTCAATATCACGTTGAATAATCCTATTTTTACTGCATTCAATTGTTAATTAAAAAAAATAAGCTTAAACCACCAGCGAGTTTTTGGATTAATATAATTATCATCTTCTTGACCGTCTGGTAAAGACTCAGAATCATCATCGTAAACGGATTCTTCCATTGAATTAGAATTATCAGGTGTTTTCGACATTGTCAGCGAACATTGGCTTTAGCTCATTATCATCAATATCGGAAGAAGATTTAAGCACATTTTATCTGTACTGTCAACAGAATCATGCTTTTCAGGAATATCTGATTCTGAATCGAGGGGTAGGAGAGGTATGTGCGATAGAATTATCTGTGGCAGGAATGCTCTGAAGGACTGGCACGACAGTTTGCAGATTTGCAGGTTGTTGAGCAAAACCAGAATTAACCAGTGCCATCATAGTCTGCAATGCGAGATTGTTTGTTTGCGACATATACTGCTCCGGAGACATGAATTTATAAGTCACTCCTTCAGCAATATCCTTTGCCTCCTTGGATGATAAGGAAGCAATATCTGTTATATTTTGCATTTTAAGATAGGCACATACCAGATCGGATACAAATTGGGAAGAAGATTTCTTCAGTAATTTCAAAAAATCAAAGCATGTTTTCTGATGCGGATCATCCAGATTGAAGTGCATGTGCCTGTTTCCAATTTCAGACATAGATCGTACTCCTTATTTTTCCTTTGAAATTAAACGTTTATATGCAATTGCATTTGAGAAAGGATCATCAATAATTTCGTAAACATTGATGATATATCTTTCTTCGATAAATTGTTTAAAAAGCAGAGATCCTCCACCCATGAAAATCACTGGATAATCTTGAAAATTGTAAAACCAAATTGTACAAATGAAGCAATAATTTGATGATACCATTCTCTGGCTTTTTCTATAACAGCATTAACAATTTTTTTGATCAACAATAGTTGGTTTATTAAGTAATATGCTTTCTATCTGCTGTTTGCTCAAACGGTGTCCTTCTTCAATTTCGATCTGTTGTACGATAGTGCTATACATCGCAAGCACGCCGTTTGGAACAGAATCTGATTTCTGGAGAGAAGGTCTGCCATCCATGATAGATATTATATCGCAGGTCATTCCTCCGATATCGAGAGCAAAAAACTCATAATTATTTATGATTGATTTAGAATCTCTTGGATTATAAGTAATGATAGTAGCATAATCTTGAGGGTAGCATTCATTTTTGTAAGTCTTTTCTTAAAATCCAGAAATAAAATCCAATAAAAGGGTTCCAGAAGCTTGAGGAACCCTTTGACTAATTGCTATTTAAATTGGAATAATCAGATATATAGGAATAGAAATAAGAACAGATAACAAATACATTTTTCCAGTTCTTGAAATACAAACATAGAAGGGCCAAATATAGTGACAGTATTGCCGAGTTCTGCAGAAAAGCGATTTATTATAAAAAATTTAATATTCTGCCTTGGTCATTTGCAGGATAATATAAGGCGTTCAAACTAGATACTTTTTTTGGTGAGCAGCAAGGAGTGTAAATATATACGCATTTTCCAATATATTTATTGATTTTTCCGTCCAGACATCTGCAGACACGATAAACGACAGTCAGCAGTAAAGCAATAGCAAACAAGGAAAACAATGGCGGCAGCATAAATGTTATGCGATACAATTGCAAATAATAATGCCAAGTATCTCAAATGTTACAGCATATACAATTGTTTTCTTGAAACGAGCTTAAAAGAACATAATCTATTTCACTTATTTTTTTTCAGCATATACTATTCATCTCCAATCAATCTGCATACCATATAAAGAAATAGACAATAAGTACTTCATTGCAACAATTATGACAGAAATTTTAAGATGTTTCTCCGTAATCGAATTCATCAACATGCAGGGTATCAACAATAGGTGTCGTCATTAAAAGCCGTCTTTATTGTAATTTAAATTCAGATCAAGGATATCGCTGTTCATGCTGCTCAGCATTTTCTTTTTTTTCTATTGCCTCATGAAGCCATTCGGAACAGTTTTTTCTTTGTTTTGGGTTCTTTGTAGAAGCAGAGAGGATTCTTTATGAGTGGAATCAGAATTGATAGGGGGGAGTATTAGTATCAATTATATCTGAATCTGATTCAGCATAATCAAGATTCATATCTTCTTCCCTCATCAATGTAATAGGATTCTTCTTCCTCATCTTCATCTGTTCGTTTGAATCATAACTTTCAGAGAACAGTTTATCATCATTATCAATCTCAAATGGATCAGAAGACACAGTTTTATCTTCATTATCTTCAAAATCTGCGGAAGCCGTTGTGAGGAGCAGATGAACTGTAGGGCAAACACCACGTTATTATTCTGATAAAGATTCATTTGGTTTCGAGATTACTTGAAATATCAGAATCACTATAAGATATATCATCATCAATTCCTTTATTATTCGAGACAGGAGTTCTAAAAGAAGGCTGAGCAGAAGAAGGAGCCGGAGGAGGAGACTGTTGAGTGCTTTGCATCGATTTCATCATCTGTTGCCGGGCATAAGAATTTCTGTCGGTCCTTGTATATGCATTTTTTCTGGGGAACACTTGCATTATCAGTAATAGCAGAATATAAACGGGCAACATCGTTGTTCTGCCCAACGGTCAGATTAGCAGGGTTCCACAGTTTTTGCATTTCTTTTTTTCATATAAAAATTTAATGTCGTATTCCGTTTACAGTGAGGACATTTCATGTATACTACCTCCTTATGTAGATTTCTGTAATAATACACATGTTAACATCCTGCTTTTATTATTGCAATAAAAACAGGGGCTTGCATTGCAAGCCTCAATCGTACATTAATTAAGAATAAGCTACATAAGATAGCCCATATCCGCTATATGGAAGAACCAGTCCGGAAGAATTGATAACCTCTGTATCAGAAGTTGTCATTTTGATATAAACCCTGCTCATGCTGGCGAGCATTAGCCAACGCCAGGAGATTTGGACTTTGGAGCAGACGCCAATAAACGCTGGTTTTGCAGGATATATCTTAACTTTTTGGGTTGAAAGCCTGACAAGTGATAAAAGTAAAACTGGCAAATACACATGCATATTTGTCTCTGTCCAAATACCCCATTGTGCCTATGTCATAATCTTGAAAACAACAAATACAGAAGCCCATTGTAATTGTGAAGGTCATTTATTTTTATAGGCTCATTTTCATGTGACGTAGAAAAATGATGTATTTTTTTTTATCAGATTCATTGCCAAGAGGGTTATCTGTCATTCCACAGAGATATTCGGAGCGAAACTCCGTAATAGTCCATCAGCGGTTCGTATTATCGCTCAGGCACGGGATGCCTGCCGGTTTCCCATAAGGATATCAATTGTGACCGGACTTTGTAGTCGTACTTTCATCTATCGTTTGAAAGCGTAAGCAGCAAGTTCTGGCCTGCGGTTAAGCATGTTCTGCCTCGTAAATATGAAAGAAATACCCGGTTTTGGAGCCATGCCGGGATATTTATTTTAAACTGTTCTCCTTGCAAAAAACATTTTAAAGCAAGTCACGGATAATTTACATCATTAGCTAGAGATGGTTTTATTCGCTTTAGAAGTAAATCAAACCTTAATTATGTATGATTTTATCATAAAAATGGTTGCTAAACGTGATAAATTTTGTTAAAAAACGTATTGATTTAAATATTTATCACGTTGATTTATATGTTTAATGTGCTATAATATACATAACAACAGAAAGGAGAAAAAATAATGCAGGACTTACAGAGAAAAAGCAGTGATCATAGAAAATGATAGCCAATGGAAAAGATTTAAGATTTTAATGAAGAAAATGATATAGAAATGCACTATCCTCAAATAAACACAGAAGATACATTCTACGCAATGATTTACAAAACAGATATGGGTTATTACATCATCCCAAACAGAACTTTGCAGGGAACAGCATCAAGTGTAATATCATTAAATTTTGAGCTAATCACATTGAAACAAATGATAAAAATTATTTCATTTGAACGAAAAGGAGAAACAAGGTCGTATGATAAAAACAAAGAGAAATAAAAGCAGACATTTTGTTAAAATCAATGACATATACAACATTTGCAGTTATTTTCATGTGTTCGCCACTGAAAACGGAAGCAGGACAGAAAGATTATCCTTTTGAGATTGATAAAATTACGAGGCATGTAAATTTGAGATTGACGTTGATACTCGGGAGAATATACAGCAACCGTAAAAAGATCCAAATGGAAATGAGACACAATGCAGTGCAATTGATGATACACAGATGACTTGTACAGTTAAAAATGCAAAAGCAGGAGAGTGGACAGTACACATCGAAAGTGATACCGTAGATGACGTGAAAGCTGTTATCCATATGTCAACAACAAGCACAAAAGAAAACAGATATTGTAGACAATAACATATCGGTTGGCAAGGATATAGCCGGATTGAAGATGTATTTCGTGGATGATACATTTGTTACTGAATGGACAGATGAAAACTGCGGTTCAGTTAATTTGAAAGTAGTCAATCTTGATACTTCGGAAACAATAGGAAGTGAAACCGTTTCAGGAAAGAAATATACATGTGATATTCCTTCAGGCGTAAAAAATATCTCTGTATCGGTTGTTCCGTCAACAAGCGCCAACATCGACGGCGCAGTGCTGACATATACATATACAGTTGATAACCATCCGAATGCAGAAGTAACATTTCCGAGTGCGGTTAAAACGAATCAAGATGTTATCAAGGCAGAGGTAAAGTTAAACCAACCATATAGCACATATATTACAGTAAATGGAGCGGATGCCGGGATAGGAGAGCAGTATGGCGCAGGAACATATCAGATCGACATACCGGTATCACAGTGACGGCACAAACGATATCGCAGTTTATATTGTAGATGATAAAGGTAATATGCGGTCTTTTTCCATATACGGTTATTAAAGACACAGTACCTCCTACATTAAAATTGCAGGAAGCTTATGATGGTTTGACAACAGATCAGGACAGTATCACTATCAAAGGTTTTGTTTCAAATTATGACATGCTTGCAGTCAACGGGGAAACTGTAGAGCCTGCAACAGATGGATATTTTGAATTTGGATGCAAATTACATGATGGCAGCAATGAAATCAAAGTGGTCGCATCCGATGATGCAGGAAACCAGACAGAATATTCCATTGCAATCACACAAAGTAAAAAGAGTGAAATCTGTTGATCCAGTTGTTATTGCAACTATCGTAGCGCTGATTGCAGGAGCAATTCTCTTATTTGTAAAAAGTCCTGCCATTGGCTCACAAAAACAGACGAAATCAGAAAACAAAACGGATTCGTTCACACCTGACACATTGGAACTTAATACAGTTGAGCAGAAAAAAAGAAAATTGCCTAAAATAGAAAAAAAAGAATGGGTTTGGTGAAATCATGAAAAAGCAGAGAAAGGAAAAAGGAAGAACGATAAGGAATGTTCTGAATGGAAATTTAATATTTTATATTTTCTGTTTTGTGCTGCTGTAGCAGTATTCACTTTTATACTGCATGTTGGATATATTTCATCTGACAGCATGGAGCCAACGTTATTGGTTCATGATATCACCATTAGTAATCGCCCGGCTTATGTGGCACATAATCCAGAAAGAGGAGATATGATCTCATTTAAACATGTCAATGACGAAGGAAAGACAGAAGTTTATGGTAAAAAGAGTGATCGGTGTTGCCGGAGATGAAATCAGATTTGTTGATGGCTATGTATATATCAATGGAGAAAAGAGCGTAGAAGAATATATCGAAAAAAAGACGTGGAAACTAACTGCATCAGAACATTTACAGTTCCAGAAGGAACAGTGTTTGTATTAGGTGATAACAGAGAAGTTTCCTATGATTCCAGATATTGGGAAGAACCATATGTGCAGTGCAGTGATATTATAAGCAAATATATGTTTTCCATCCCAATCCATGTTTTCTTTTCAAAATAAGAAAATACATCTTTTTTTGACACTCCTTATGTTTAGGACATATTTTGGTAACTAAAAAATACCCAGCCTTGATTGGCTGGGTATAACTTTTTATTGTACGAATCCTCGGAAAACAAGTTAACAGGCTTGTTATTATAAGAACCTTCGAATACTTCATGATAAAGTGGGAATGGTTCTTTGCTTTTTTGAGGCTTCGCATGCTGACATAAACTTAGAGAAAAGTTCGTTACCTACATCATTTTTAATTACAGAAAAGGAAGTATCAGGGAAAAAACGGTTTACCCCTGTTCATCAGGATCTCCATTCTATAATTACCTCTTTCATCTGCTTTTAATGACACAGGGAATTGCTGTCAGCATTCATCGTCTTTGTTTCCGCCTTTGCTTTAAGCGGATTTTCTCCGGCAGGATTTGCAGCTGCCTTTGCATCTGATCTGTCACCCGGTTTTGTACTATCAACAGGCTTTTTTTTTCTGAGGCTGCTGAGTTTGGCTTGGCAGTTGTCTGTTCCTGCTTTTGAATTTTGTTTTCTTTTGTTCCAGATGTTTCAGTAGCCGGAGCAGCTTCATCATCTTCACCAAGATTATTGCGATAGGCTGTTGATGATTTGACAGTAGTTTCTGCCATTTCTTCATAATAGCCTTTTGAAGTTAAAAAAAACCATCTGGCAGTTGTACGCAGCCAGTCGTAATCGACCGGAATATTAGCATACTGTTTACCGCTTTCTTTTTGAGTTATAAGTTCCATTGATCACTGCAAAGGCATTTTCGGATGTCGACGGAGCAAATCCTACAGACTTTTCTCCGTTCAATCAGTAATAATTTATAATGCTTTTGGGTATTTCGAACCGGAAGCTTTTTCTTCGGCAATGATTTTTTTTTTTTAAACTGAAAGTTTTACATCTTCCATCCAGTTGTAGAAAGCATCGATATTCATGTAAACATCAAATCCTTTCCCTTTTTCCTTTTTCAACAAAAGAAAATACCACTCGGTCAATGCCGAATGCTATTTTAACTTTACGAACCAAGAATTTAGAGTATACTGCTCATTTAATACCCCCTTCTGACGCCATATTCTGGCGAGCTGTGGTCTTATTCTCTTTTGACATATAAAATCCTCCTTATCATCCGCAGACGGCTTTATATTGCATATAACACGTCCGCAGCTTTTCTTTAACATTGTTATTCTAGATGCTTCGGCAATCGTAGCGATAGCAGTAGTAAATGCTTTCTGCTGATAGACTACCGTACATTCTTTTTGCTTTTGTTATACCTGTGGTACAATGCGGTTTCTGGTCAGCATTGCTATGTGACAGTTCATCATGCACACTATCACGCTCTTATATTCACTACCCCAGCGTGATTTGTGTACTGTCATTGCATACGCAAGACACAGTTAGTCAAGATCATCGAGGCTGTAAAGAACCTCTTTGTCATTAAAATTGACCAAAACACCACGGGGAGATACGTCAAGCACTTCTCCAACGTCTCCATTTGCACATTCATCACGGTTAGAAAGTTGCATTACAAGGTCATGCTTCATGAAAAATAAGGTATTATCATCTGCTTTGCAGTAGTGTCTGTAACCTGATCTTTCACTGTTTGCGATCCGCTGCAAGCGGTTATTAAAGATGCATTACTGCAGATTCCTTTTTGGTACGGAAGTAAAACGACAACGTTTTCCTTTCCATACTTTTCAATTTCTTTTGCATAGATGTTCTGCAGTGTTTTCATTGCTTCCTGCTCGGTGCAGTTTTCATCAAGGAGCATAGGATGAAAATCCTTGCCATCTTTAAAAACCGTTTTCCTTCCCTTACATTGCAGATGTTCGCATACAGACAGGAAGAATTATCTTGTCTGAACGTATGCGTCAGCATTGTTCTGAGAACTACGTTGGAAGCAATCAGATCTCTTAGCACGGCACCGTTGCCTACGCTTGGAAGCTGGTTTACATCGCCTATAAAAACGATCTTCCTGCCATTCATCATGGCTTTGGAAAAGAGTAGCCGTTAGTGAAGTGTCATTCATGGAACTTTCGTCGATGAATAAAACATCTTCATAAAAAAGGCTCGCCTTCTGTCTCCTGATAGCCTATCCCTAGCTTTTTATGCAATGTCGACGCATTTTCCCCGGTGGATTCGCTGATCCTTCTGGCAGCTTTTCGGTTGGGGCAGTGAATACGATTTTTACTTTATCATTGAGCTTCTCAATACATATGTGATTGCAGACAATACGGTTGTTTTTCCAGTGCCGGGGCCTCCAGTCAACACGGAAAAATTATTGTTTACGACCATGATCACGCCATCAACCTGATGTTCGTGGAGTTTTTTCTTCCCTCATTCACTGTTTCTTCAAATTCAGAAACAAGCGAACGGATAAGCGATTCATCCACTTTCTGGCATGGCGAACCATACAAAAGTCGCATCACATTTTTAGCAATCTGATCTTCCATTGCGTTGAAATATGACGTTGTAAGGAAACTTTCCCCGTTTTCGTCAATGAAATGCACGATCTTATTGATCACAATGGCAGCATTGATGATCTCTTTCGAGATATTTCTGGCCGCCATGTAGGAGAGCAGATCAGCTTTTTTATCCATGTTGATCCGGTAGCAGCAAGAGCAGCGGTCACAATCTGTTCCGCATTTTTGTCTGCTTAGTATACATTTTTAGACAGCTCCTTTTAATTTGTTTTGCAGGTTCACATCGCAGAAATTCATTTTTCCGTCAGTAAGAGTGTCGTCCTCGATCATGTATTCATCCACAAGATCAGGATTCTCCTTTACAAAACGTTTCTGATCAAATTTTGTTTTGTGATAAGGTACATCCGGTATATATCGGATCTTCCTCCTGCAGCCTTTAGTATCAATTTTCATGTTCGTGAAAGACTTGTCTCTCACATGAAGTACGAGATCTTTTCTTTTCATTGAAAGAGACACGTGCTTCATTGGCATTTCCCATGACAGAAATATCTTTTCTGCCAGAAGGTTGTTTCTTCTTTCCTTTTGATTTCGGTAGCTGTTTTATTGGCCGCCTTGATCTCATCATTCATATAAGACAACTGCAGGATCGTTTCCTTTGTAGCTGTCTGGAAGATCCTTTGGTGGGACATCTGATGAGGTGTTTCCCATCTTTTTCCTCCAAAAGACAAACAATCGGTCCATGTTCTGACCTTTAAGGTCGGGTGGGGTATTGGTCTTGACATTGAATGAATTTTTCAGCCATATCAATGATCATTTCCTCCACCTCAAAATTCCTCTCTATATACATGTAGGCACATTCCTGTGGGGGAGATGCCCCACTTTACGCATATATATGCGTATGGAAGGTTCATGCAGAGCATGTAATAACAGCACTGCAGATAATATTTCAAAGGGACTTTTCCGCTTTTCCATATCCTCGTAGTCCTCTGAACCAATGTTGCATGTTTTACATTCTAGGATACCTGCCACTCCATTGATCTTTACGATACCGTCAAGGTCACAGAGTACGAACGGATACTTCAATTTTCCGTCCTTATCTCTTGCACCACACTGATACATGTGGCAGTCGTTGATGACTTCCACGATATCCATAGGATGCTCATCCTGAAACTTTTTTGAACAAATTTCGGATGCTCGGTCCTCATTATGTCCTACCCAGAGGACATCTGCATTTTTCTTTTCCACAAGCCTGAATTTGCGTCCGGTTTTTTCGTAGAAAAGCTCCACGGAAGCTTTAAAATTGCTTCCGTGCTGTCCTTCATAAAGGTAGAGACTTTCTGCAAGCTCTGAACCGTCAAACAGCACGGCAATATCAGAGCCTCCAAGAGTCACATCTATATACCTTGCATCTTCTGGATGGTCATGGTATGGACCATGTCGGCGCCATTTCAGCCATTCAGTCTCCATGAGCGTGTATGTTCGGGTTTCCTCATTATATACGTAATTTTCCCTGTATTTCAGCAGGATATGAACTTAATTCGTCCTGAAATACATTGTCGATCTTCCAGTGCTGGATCGGATCGCAACACGGGCGAATCAAATTTTTTAGGTCTGTTTTTGTTGGTAAAGGCATGATAATATGCCTCCTTTCTTCAATTTTTTATATGGGATCGTGTTAAAAACACGTTGCTTAGATTGAAAAATTTATGATCAACCCGGATTTCGGTATAAAAAAAAAAGAACGCCAGTGCGTTCCAGATAAAAAATAAGCCACGAAAGATATTTTTCGTGGTTCAGATTTATTTTATTTATAGAATTTTATTTATAATATGATATTATCATAATCTGCAATTAAAGTCAAAAAAACGGAGAAGCTTAAGCTTCTCCGTTCCAAAAAGATTCTACTCCATATTTTTCAAAAGAAATTTTAATACTTTTTTCGTGACAAGCTTTTTAGCTGACCTGAAGTAAGATACTTTATTTTTTAATCGTGACCATTAAAGTACATATCGTCAATTCCTTTTCCCCATTCTTTTTCCATCAGCGATATGTCTGGATTGTTGAAAAGTTATTTTGATTGCCTTTATCAATGCAATAGACTGATTATACTGCGGTATTTCCCAGCATGTCTGAATCATAAAATAAATAAATTTTTCTAATGTGTCTTGAATCCATGATGTGAAGGATTTCATTTTGTATGCCTTTCCACAAAAGGACACCTTGAAGGGAAATTGCCACATTTCCGGCATCCCTTAAGATTTGAAACGCCCTCGGTAATAGCAATAATACCTTTGTCCGTATTATCCGGATAAAGAATGTCATGCGGAGAACCGCATCCAGCACCACCAAGGTATTTATCCGGCTCTGCATCTGTAAATGAGGAAAGAAAACCACGTATACCTTTTTGCCCTTCTTTTAACCGTGTACCGGCGTATCTGGATCGCTGATCTTCGTATCCGTCGGATGCAGAAGGCAATACCTTTACCAAAGAAAATTTCAGTCTGTTTTTCCTTTTCCGGTTCAATATAGAATCGGTACCGTCATTAAAATTTCATCAGTGTATTCGGATATGCAGCCCCTTATTGCATTTAAGATATTTTCTTTCTGCTTCCAGTCAGGTAAGAACGGTAAATAATCTCTCGCAATTCTTGTGTCTGATAAATGACGCTCGTTTTGAGCGTTTTATAATCTTCTTCTGAGAGGCTGCAATTTTCTTTAATTATGCTATAAACATTGTGAATTATGAAATCCGGAGCCTGTAACGGCAATTTTCTTGCTGCCAACATGCTTTGTTCCAGCCTGTTCATATGTTTCATTATAATTTATTTTGGAATACATGATGTATTCGTCATATGATATGATATTGCCATAGGCGACTTTAAAAAGCTGCCCGTAAATAATCAATATTATCATAGAGAGAAATAAATTTTTATCCTTATTGCCTCCAAATCATCACCACATACAAAACAATGCCAGATTTTTTTCGAGGTGTAACAACGAAACCTGATGATGTTGATGAGTGGAATGGACAAGAACCATATAGATGCGCACCTTTGCTGTTTTAATGGAACCCGGCTGCCTACGATTTGTTCTATTGGGACGTTTTCTAACTTAAAAACATATCCTCAATAAATTCTCGACGATTTTTCTTTTGTTATTGCCATCTTTTCTTATAGGCAGCCGGAGCGTGCCTTTATATATTGATATTTTTATATGCCTCGTCCATTTATGCCGGAACTGATAAACAGTTCTTTGGCAACAGGATTGTTGGAACGAGGACAATAATTCCATTTTTATTTGCGCCTGCTTTGTGTGATCGGAACCAAAGCAGTTCCTCGCAAGAGAGGTTTTTAAAGGTGTTTTAGACCGCATATGGTGATGGTCTGTCTGAAGGTGTGAACCCGGAATTGTCACCGGCTGCATTCTTGCTCTCTGCAAATTCACATTCTTCAACAACAACATCTGTTGTATATACTTTCTGACCGTCTTTGTTCGTATAACTTCCTGTCTGGATACGTCCGGTTACAACAACCTTTGTTCCTTTGCGAAGATACTTCTCTGCAAATTCACCAAGTTTACCGAATGCCACACATCCGATAAAGTCTGCGGTCTGATCTCCATCACGCTTGAATCTGCGGTCAACTGCCAGTGTATATCTTGCGATTGCTGTTGCCTGTTCACCCTGTGAGTAACGTACTTCAGGGTCTCTGGTCAATCGTCCCATATTTTTGTTTTTTACTGATTGTGTCTGCAGGATTGCAGACTGAAAGATACATAGTGCACCTTCCATATTTTTTTCCTCCTGATATTTGATCGCCTCGTCAAGGGCGTTATAATGATAAAATTTATATAAAGCCTTTTTTTAGGGTACAAAAAGAACGCCAGATTGCGTTCAGATATTAAAAAAACCACGGACATGAAATTATCCGTGGTTCAAATTATTTTTATTAACTTTTATTTATGTTACGAGTATAACACGGAAAAAACAGATGTCAAAAACGTCAGTTAAACCCATGTTATAAATTTGTGGAGAAAACATAGGCAGACCTCAGGGGAGCCAGCCGAGATACGCATGCCAGTTAACGTGTTTTTTGCACAGGTCTTTATGAGCTTTATTTTACTGGTCTCGGATGTTCCCTGATCGCAATATGATCCCCATAATATCAAATTTTTTGAAAAGTCAAATGCAGAATATATTTCATATCCATAGGAAGGGTAGTCCATATAATCAAGAAGCCTCCATACATCATAGCTCAACAAAAACATCTCCCAAGTTGGAGTCTGATCCCTTCCTTGACAGCGTGTGGATCATGTTGATTTTTCCTGCATAAAAAGTTTTTGGTGACTATCTGCTGACACCTCATGCCTCCCTGAAACTTCCATTATACAAAATAAACGCTTGGTCTACTTCTACAGAAATACCTGTTTCTGGCAAGTGTCAGTAACGCTAGATTTGGCTTTTCAATTACAGCAGTGTCCTAAGATACTGCTTTTGTTACATTCTTCAGAAGTGAGATGTTCTGTATTTTCTCCAATAAACAGACACCAGTAAGGTTCTGTTGCTCTCCATCGCTGCAGGATAAAATACTTGCTTGTTTGTTCGCATTTATCCGGTGTTGTTCCTATAAATTGTCGTTATATTCATGAAGATCCTCCTTAAAGGTAGACTGATTATGATGATAATAACACCTTGTTTCATTTTATCCATAAACCGAATAATGGATAAAATGATCAGATCTTTATATCATTGAGATAAGAGTGTGAACATAATGGATATAAGAAAAGCAAAAAAATGATATGAGAAAGATAGCTTTTGACGGAGCAGATATAAGCAGCTTTGGTGAAAGTAAAATTAAAAACAGAAGTTCTTGGTTGCAGGATGTTAAGAAGCAGACATTCGACAATGGTAAATTTAAAACATACAAGACATGCCAGAAGATTCTAGTATATCATCGCGATGTGTGGCTATAGTCAGAAGATATGTAAAATGAGCGGATGTGAGCCTGCGATGACAATTGGAAAGGATAGGAGAAGTATGCATTTCACTTTAAAGGGGATGAAGTACCGCAGATCACGTATACATCTGCCGGGAAGAACAGAATATTCATATAAATAAAGATATCAACTATTCCCGAAGGATGAGGAGAGCAGTAGAAGATATTTATGTAAAAACAGGGGTGGCTGCATCAAACTGATATGATGAATATCAGATGAATCATTTATGCAGTTTAACCATCCTTGACTCGATTATTGCATAGTCACAGAAAACATTTGTCAAAAACGAATCAATGCCATTATATTTTAAAGGAAGGAAATAATGAGTCCTAACCCACTGAAATGTGCATTCAAGCTGATATGATGAATATCAGATGCAATCGTTTTCCCCGGTTTTTTCTCCAAACCTCATGCTCTGATAATTGAAAGCATTCAAAGACTCGCCCGGTGTCTCATCTGTCATCATTTTTCTTTAATGCAGTATGCAATCACATCGGCATGAGCTGATAGATTATATGGTTTCGTGTCGATCTCACCAGTTTGTTCTTAAATTCCCAGATGAGGGTACTTGTATCATCATCCTCCACTACATTTTTTTTTGCTGCTGGATGATTTTGAGGATGTTTCTTTGAGCCGGTTACAAAGGCATCAGCTAAAGAAGAATAAACGTTCACCGAGATACTTTCCTTTTGCGGTCGCAATGAGCAGTCGTTAATATCTCCGTAAGCTTCATTGGATGATATGATATGGATGTTTCCCGTCTGGTTGGCGCACTGCAGCCCAAGCATGAACTCGCGGATAAGGATGTTGTTCTCAATTGTTACAAATCCGGTTCTACATTCAGATCACGAAGAAAATAAAAATAGCTGCATGGCATGTAAACAGGCTGGAAGTGGTTATGGATTCATGTCCTAACTGCTCTTTTAAAAGAGCGATATTACCAGTTTCATCAAGCATTGACATGGCATAGGTGCTTCTTAGCTTATGAGGAGTTATCTTCGAAAACTGTGGAATATTGAAGCCTTTGCGTATTTTTTCACGGTTCTTTCAACACTGCGTACACTGATCCGGTCGCCTGATACCTGCCGATCGTCACAACGAACACGGCACGGTTATCGTCAGTTGGGTACATTGTTTTTCGAAATTCCAGATATTCTTCTTCAAGGATATTCTTCATCTTATCCGAGAAGAAAAAACGGTATCCGGCTTGTTACCTTTTTCGCTGGATAATAGATGCAACATTCTTTGAAATCAATATCGTCAGATCAGACAAACAGAGGCTCTGATACACGCATCCCAGTATCAGGTAGACAGCACTTACATATATCTGGATAGAGGTATTTTTTCGTGAAATACTTTTTCCTTAGCGGTCAGTCCTTCAGCAATATACAGCATTTAAAAAAATCATCTATCTGAGATTCTTTCATGATAATGTCCTTTTTCATGTCTCTTTTCCCTCACAATGCCGGAAAAAGGGTTATAGGTAAGGAGATTATCACTGATGAACAGTTTATAAATAAAAGATGAAATAGTTTAGCTATGGAACATTTGCAGTCGTTTTTTGTTCCAGTTTACCGTTTTCTCGTTACTGATGGCGTTTGAGAACCCATAACCAGGATAAATTCGGCGGCATCATCTTTCGTAAGCAGTCCCAGATCTTCAATAGTTGTATCTTTGATATCCTTATTTTAAAATAGAATTTGTTTCATGGATAATTTCAAGCAGCCACTCATTTTTATAGGCATAATCATATTGCGTTTTCTCGGTAAGCCTTAATGACCTTCATTTCTTGCCTTTGCTTTTAGAAGAGGTGGGGAGAGTAGTCAACAAGTTCATCTGTTTTTTTGCTTATATGAGATAAGTTTTCATTTTGTAATCGGCAACATTTGTTCCTCTGCTGTAGAATTTTGCAATGCTGTATTTTCTGGTGACATAATATTTTACCGGATATTGAAATATCCTGCAGGAGGTTGTCATACGTGATGATCATCGTTGTATGGAAATGACTGTATAATTCATCAGTAAAAATGCAGACCTACATGCTGATCCTCTGTATAATAACGATATGAACTTCTTTTTCATAATACGGAGGATAGTGAATAACATTATAAGGAGCCAGTAATATTCCTGAATGAAATCACATGCATCCATTCGAATACGTGGATATGATCTCTGATTTTGCGTGTATCTCATCAATCCGTTTGCCCCAATCGTTTAGAGGGATTCACCTTGCACAGATGGAATGGACATGGAATTTGCATAAGGGATCCCTGAAAAAGCCATTCGGTTAACAATCAGGGCATTCCAATGCCTTCATATATCGATGGTATGATGCGGAATTTTGCATGCTTTGTCTGTAACAGATCTTGCGGATTACCTCCGACATTGAGCAAATTCTCCGCCTTGGTCGATCAATGGGATTTGTCTTAAATCAGTTTTAATCCAAAATCAGTGATCAGATCCCAAAATGGCATTATGATTCTCTCAAATCATAAAATATGTAATCAAATGGGTTTCACATATGTCCAGAATGGACTTTGGCAACAGTAGATGCTTTAACATATATTACTTATTGCCAAAGATATATAGGATAAGAAAAAAGACTCTGATGATTTCTTTATAATCTATTTCATATTTTTAAATAAAATTTTAATTTGTTACATTCTTCAAATTTCAGATATAAATATGTCTGTTGACTGTATCTTGGTTGTCTAATCATATAACTTCATAAATTTATTTTCTATCATCTTTTTCAAAAAAT
>VOFH01004365.1_pt1 | contig 29592 bp, 39 predicted proteins | sample 5384091 | NCBI WGS metagenome assembly VOFH01 (sample SAMN12384727, study PRJNA508395) | human gut metagenome | isolation source: healthy gut G | host: Homo sapiens
TTTTCTGTTTTATTATGTTTGTTTCGTCAAATAATAATACCATACCAATTAAATAAGGAGGTTAAAACATATGCACAAAATGTCCTGTTTTATAAAAGGTACTCTGGTAGGTTTTGCTGTCGGTGCGGCAGTCGGTGTAATGACCGATCCTCTATCCGACAGAGAACGTCGCAAAATTTCAAAAAGACTGAGGGTATTTTAGGAATATCGGTTCTGTTATGGATAATATAATAGATATTTTCCATTAAGCACAAAACGAGGCTACGCAAAATTGTAAGCCTCGTTTTTTTAGTATTATTCTTCTGAAATATCTTTTCCGAGATACTTAGCAACTGAATATACATCTTTATCCCCTCGTCCTGAAAGACACACGACAAGTATTTCATCTTTTTCATTGTAGGTGCAATTTTCTTGCCAGAGCGATTGCGTGTGATGATTCGATTGCAGGAATAATCCCTTCCATTCTTGACAAATACACAAAAGAATCCACTGCCTCTTTATCTGTTATCGGATAATATTCCGCTCTGCCCGTTTTCGCCATGTAGGCATGTTCCGGACCTATTCCAGGATAATCAAGTCCTGCTGAAATTGAATATACAGGCATAATATTCCCGCCGTTGTCTTGTAAGAACAGCGACTTCATACCATGAAGTACACCGACTGTCCCCTTAGTTATAGACGCCGCATGACGTTCTGTATCAACGCCGTCGCCCGCTGCCTCTGCACCGTAAAGCTTTACAGAAGGCTCGTCAATAAAATCGGCAAACATACCGATTGCGTTTTGAGCCGCCGCCCACACAAGCCATAACTGCGTCAGGCAGTTTACCTTCCGTTTCAAGAAGTTGTTTTCTTGTTTCCTTGCTTATTACACTCTGAAAATGCTTTACAATAAGCGGATAAGGGTGTGGACCTACTGCTGAACCTAATACATAAAAATGTATCTTCGGCATTTGCTGTCCAAGCACGCATAGCTTCATTTGTAGCATCTTTTAGTGTTCCTCCGATGTAATAGGATGAACCGTAGCACCAAAGCAAATTCATACGAAATACATTAAGTGCCTGTCTTTTTGTATCTTCCTCACCCATATATACATCACATTCAAGTCCCAAAACAGCCGCAAATGTCGCAGTTGCAACACCGTGCTGTCCCGCACCTGTTTCGGCAATGACTTTTTTCTTGTCCATTCTCTTTGCGAGCAAGCATTGACCTATTACGTTATTAATTTTATGTGCACCTGTATGGTTTAAATCTTCACGTTTCAAATAAATCTTCGCACCGCCAAGATCTCTTTGTCATTTTTTTCGGCATAATACAAAATTGACGGTCTGCCCGTATATTGCTTGTGATAATAATTAAGCTCACGGTTAAAATCCTCGTCATCTTTGTACTTGTTAAATGCCTCCTCCAAATTAATAAGTGCATTCATAAGAGTTTCAGCGGCATACTGTCCGCCGAATTCTCCGTATCTACCCTTCTTTTCCACTATTCTATTCTCCTCTCGTCAATCTATGTATAACACATTATAACAAATTTTTCGCGTTTGCACAAGAGTTTTTATAATATTTTTTCATAATATTTCATTCGTCCACGGTTTATTGACTAAAAATATTGCGTATGCTATAATATTAGAAGAATTCAATCAAAGGAGATTTTTTTTTACAAATGAATAAAATCACAACAAGAAAATTAGCAATAGCAGGCGTACTTATAGCTGTAGGCGTTGTATGCTCGCCGTTAAACTTTCCTGTCGGCGCGTCAAAATGTTTTCCGGTGCAACATCTTATAAACATAATTGCGTCAGTATTTTTAGGACCGTTTTACGGAGTGATTATGGCATTTATCACATCACTTCTTCGTCTTGCAACTGGTATGGGTACACTTCTTGCATTTCGGGAAGTATGTGCGGTGCACTTATCGGCGGATTGTGCTATAAATTTTCAAAGAAATTGACGCTTGCTTATATCGGCGAATTGTTCGGAACGGGTATAATCGGTGCACTTGCCGCTTATCCTATCGCCGTTTACGTTATGGGTAAAGAGGCTGCACTTTTCGCATATGTACTTCCGTTTATAATAAGTTCGGCAGGCGGTACTGTTATAGCAATTTTCCTTGTTACAGCATTAAAGCAAACACACGCACTTGATAAATTTTTTTCGGAGATGACTAACTATTAGAAGTCAAGAGGTTTTTGAAAAGTTTTTCAAAAATTTTTAAAAGCTGAAAACAACATGGCAAAAAAGTCCTGTATTGCAAGGACTTAAAAATAGTATGTTAGTTAGTAACTACCTTACAAAATCAGCATCATATGCAATGTTTTTAGTTTGCAGCGTATAGATAACACGCAGTAGTTTTTTAACAACATGCGATACAGCCACACGATGAGGTTTACCCTCTGCACGTTTCTTAGAGTAAAACATAGCAAATGTCGGTTCATAATTTACAGCTGTCTGGGCACAGTTCATAAGTGCATAACGCAAATATGATGAACCGTGCTTAACCATTTTACCGGTTGTCTCGGATGTTCCTGATTGGAAGTATCCCGGCTCTAATCCGGCAAAGGAAAGCATTTGAGAAGCATTCTTGAATTTAGAGAAATCGCCAAATTCAGCTAAGATTACAGCAGCAGATTCAATACCGATTCCCGGAACAGAAAGCATAGGCGGATTCATATCAGAAACACATTCCTTGATAGAAACTTCTGTCTCATCAACCTTTGAATCCAATTGTCTGTAAATATCCAAAACAATCTGCATTTGTAAGAGTAAATAATCTTCAGTAGTACCTATAGTATTTTTAGCAAGCTGTTTAAGCTTTGCAAAATCTACTGTTGAAAATCTGCCGCGAGATAATTTGCGTAGTGCTTCATAAGACTTAGAGTTCATGTTAGCAATCTTTTCAGGCGATGAGTAATTAGAGAGTATGTATAATGCTGTAACTGAAAACCTACTGCCAAAGAATGGTTTAAACTCAGGGAACACCTTATCTAAGATGTTTGTGAGCTCTACAAGCTGGCGGCTTCTGAGCCTGATAAGAGAATCTCTGAATCTTGTTAGTGACTTTAGCTTCTCTGTGTGGTAAAATGATGATGGATAGGGCTTGTACTCTACCGTCATTAAATAGTGAGCAATCATCATGCAATCAATAGAATCGCTTTTAGTCTTTCGTAGGGACTTGGATTTAACGAAACGATTGATAAGCAGAGGATTGAACTCCATGAATGAAAAGTTGTTGGATTCAAGAAACAGCTTTAGATTCATACCATAATGACCGGTAGATTCAAGTCCTATTCTTGTTTCTGTATCAAGGGAATTAAGCAATAACTTTAATTGCGAAAATCCCTTAGCGTCATTTGTAAAAGACCACGAAGGAGTAACAATTTCTCCGAGTCGTCAATTACGGCACAATCGTGCTTGAATTTTGAAATGTCGATACCAATGTAATACATAGGTTCCTCCTTTTGATATTTTTGCACTGCTGTTTTCCACAGACGGTCTGCCAATGTATTCACGCAAATAGAAACGTCAGAGCGTTAACTAACTAATTACCATTTCAGACAAACCACTGTGGTTTGATTCACCTCGAACCAGTCTGAGCTGTAAAACAATAGATACAAATCCACAGTGCTTGTCTTTATTATATCGCAGGTAGCTACTCCTGCAAATATAACAATTTTGAGGAAAGGAGAAATAATTAAAACTACCCCCTTTCGAGATAGTTTTAATTATACGTGAACAATGATAAAAGACATTATACAAAATGTTTATTCAAAACGTCCGCTTGTTCATAACATAACCAACTACGTTGCCGCAACGGATTGTGCAAATATAACATTGACAATCGGTGCGTCACCGATTATGGCTGATGAGCCTAAGGAAGTCGGTGAAGTAACACAAATTGCCGACGGACTTGTTTTAAACTGCGGAACAATTTCCGAAAGTCGATTAAACGCTATGCTTATATCCGGTAAAACATCAAAGTCAAGAGAAATACCTATCGTTCTTGACCCTGTGGGAGTAGGCATTTCCAAATTCAGAACAAGTGCCGTTCATAAAATAATTACGGAAGTAAAACCCGATATTATAAGACTTAATGCATCGGAACTTAAAAGCATTTGTCTTAACATTAAAAATATGTCAGGTGTGGACGCCGTTAATATTGACAGTTTGACGATACTGTTGAGCTTGCAAAAAAAAAAAAAAAAAAAAAAAAAAAAAAAAAAAGCTTTCGCTTAAGACCAACGCGATTATAGGTGTAAGCGGTATATCGGATATTGTTACGGACGGCAAAAATACCGCCGTTATTTCAGGCGGACACGCAATGATGAAAAAATTACAGGCTCCGGCTGTATGCTTTCATCTGTTATCGGTGCATTTGCCGCCGCAAATCCGAATAATCTTTTTATGCGGTATCTGTTGCATTCGGTTTATATGCAAGTTGCGGAAGAAACGCATACAAAGAAAATATAGGTATCGCAACATATAAAAACAACTTTTTGATGAAATGACAAATCCTGATTTGGAGGGATTGAAATTGAATATAGATAAAAAAGCACTAAGACTTTATGCTGTTACGGACAGAACATGGCTCGACGGCAGAACGCTTTATGATGACGTTGAAAAAAGCCTTAAAAGGCGGTGTTACACTGCTTCAGCTACGCGAAAAAAAATATGTCAACAGACAATTTTATAAATTCTGCAAAAGAAATAAAATCATTGTGCGAAAAATATAATGTACCTCTTATTATAAACGACAACGTGGACGTGGCAAAAGCGGTTAATGCAGACGGTGTGCATATCGGGCAAAATGATATGCCCGCTCACGATGCAAGAAAAATCTTGGGTAAAAACAAAATAATCGGCGTCACCGCAAAAACTGCCGAGCAAGCACAAAAAAGCCGAAAAAGACGGTGCTGACTATCTTGGCAGCGGTGCAATATTCGGTACAACAACAAAAGGTGACGCAAAGAAAATGGATATGCAGACTTTGAAAAGCATAACAAGCTCTGTTAATATACCCGTTGTCGCAATCGGCGGAATTGACGGTGATAATGTACTTCAATTAAAGGGTACAGGCATAGTCGGTGCGGCAGTTGTTTCGGGTATTTTTGCACAAGATGATATTGAGACGGCGACAAAAGATTTATATAACAAGATTGGAGAAATGATATGAAAACAGCTTTAACTATTGCAGGCTCTGATTCAAGCGGCGGTGCGGGAATACAAAGCGGATTTAAAATCATTTGCCGCTAACGGTGTTTTCGGAATGAGCGTTATAAATTCCGTAACTTCACAAAACACAACAGGCGTTTTCGGTGTATACGATATTCCCTGTGATGTTGTTGCATCACAAATTGACGCGGTATTTAAAGATATTTTCCCTGACGCGGTAAAAATCGGTATGGTATCTTCGGCAGAAATTATAAACACCATTGCAGACAGATTAAAGTATTACAATGCAAAAAATATTGTACTTGATACGGTTATGGTTTCAACAAGCGGTTGTAAACTGCTTCGCGACGACGCAATAGACGCACTCACTTCCGTATTGTTCCCCATTGCCGATATTATCACGCCTAATCTTCATGAGGCACAAATTTTATGCGATTTTGATATAAGAAGTGAAAAGCGATATGGTGCGTGCGGCAGATGTGATTTATAATAAATATAACGTAACCGTTCTGCTTAAAGGAGGTCACCTTGCAAATACAAGCAACGACTTACTGTATGACGGAAACGAAACTTGGTTTGAAGCTGTCAGAATTGATAACCCCAACACTCACGGCACAGGCTGTACTCTGTCATCAGCCATTGCCGCTAATCTTGCAAAAGGTATGGATATGAAAACCGCCGTAAAATCGGCAAAGGATTATATCACCGGTGCTCTCTCCGATATGCTCGACTTAGGCAAAGGCAGCGGTCCTTTAAATCATATGTATAAATTTTATCCGAATAGTAACATAAAAAGCGGTTCTCTACGAACCGCTTTTTATATCAACTCTTCTACTAGTTCGTTACATCTTTTATACGTTCAGGCACTTCTACAAGTTCACCTGTTTTAAGATCATACACATCTGTATAAACTTTCTCACTATCCAACGTTATTTTGCAAGCAGATTTTCATCCGGCATCCAATATTCAGATGAATCGTTATCTACTTTTTCAAAATCAATTATTATTTGTCTGTTATTGCAAGGATATGCACTTGTATCAAGAGAACCTCCTCCGACTATTGAATCATAAGAGGATGATGCTATTTCTTCTCCGTCATAGCTATAAACTTTCATTTCATCTATTCCAAATCTGCCTTCGCCGCCATATTCTCTATGTTTTATAACCCTATAATAATCATCAGCAAAATCTATAGTGTCTGTTATTCCTTGATTGTTATTTAGTGTATCAACCATCAGTTTATAGTCTTTATTTCCTGTTTCGGCATTGTATATACCTGTACATTTATTATTTCTTGCTGTAATTTTCACTTTTGTTGTTATGAATATAAAATACCATTTCCGCTTTTTTTTCAAAGAACACAAACGACCTCTCATCATCAGCAATATCTTCCTCAGGACCGTCATATGTAAATATTATTTTACCGTCATTTTTTATCCATTGCTTATCCTCACCGCTAAAAGTGATAAATCACCGTCAATTTTTACTTCGTACACATTGCTCGCATAATCACTCACGTCAAGGTTAAACAACTTTAGCATTGCTATTGCCGACTGCTCCATTGTATAATTTGATTTTGGTGAGAAATTGTTATCACCTACTCCTCGCATTATTCCGAGAGAATCCATTTTACGCACAGATTCCTTTGCCCAATCCGAAACTGTGTCATAATCAGAAAATACAGTATCAAATAAAGCTATGTCCTCTTTTACGCCCATAAATTCCGCTGTATTCGTCAGTATTACTGCCGCCTCCTCACGCGTAATATCGTCATTCGGTGCAAATTCCGTTTCAGAACGTCCATTTATTATTCCCGAATTTGCAAGAAAAGTTACTTCTTTATCATCGGTATCAGCAAACGAACTCTTAACGTTATTCTCACTAATCAGTGATTTTTGTTCAAGCATTTTATATGCCAAATGACAAAAATCAATACGCGATATATTAGCGGTTAAATCTCTGTCCGAAAAGAAATTCGGCAATAATCCCGCTTCATCTGCACTTATCAAACTTTCCTCCGCCCATTGTGAATGATTTTTCGCTTACTTCTGCTGAACACCTATTCCCGACGCTAAAATCATTGACACACATAACGCACCTAAAACAAACTTCTTTTTCATTTTTCTCTCCCTTTAATATTAAAAATTATTTTTCATCTTCTCTTCTGTTATACAAAAACATCGCTACCGACACGGAGCATATTATTACATAGCCGATAATACTGAATTTATCAGGAATATCGCCGAATGCTATAAACCCCATAAGTGCCGCAAATATTATTTGCGTATAATCAACACCGATATTTCTCTTGCCGGTGCATATGAATATGCGGCAGTAATCGAAAACTGTCCGCCTGCCGCCGCTATTCCGGCACATATAAGTATTACAAGCTGTGCTATCGTCATAGGTGAATAGTCAACTATCAAATACGGCAATGTCACGACACACGAAAATGCCGAGAAAAAAGAATACTATAAACGGACCTCTTTCGCCTTTCTGACTTAGTTTTTCTGACCATTGTGTACGCCACACCTGCTCCGAATCCTCCAAGCATTCCCACAAAGCTTGGCAAGCTTGCCGATATTGACTGTGGCTTTATTATAAACAACGCACCAATAAATGCCACGATTACGGCTAAAGCCTGAAACGGCTTTACCTTTTCTTTAAGCACAAAATACGAGCATATAACCGCAAAAAACGGTGACAGCTTATTAAGCATTGACGCGTCCGACAAGACAAGGTGGTCTATCGCATAGAAGTTACACAAAATTCCCATTGTACCGAATATTGACCTAAGCAATAATTCAGGCAAATTCTTTTTATTGAACTTAAATTTTTCGTCTGTTCTTATCAGTACAACAAATGCTATAATAAGTGCTATAAAATTTCTGAAAAAAGCTTTTTTGTATTGACGGCAAATCTCCTGCCATTCTTACGAACATATTCATCAATGCAAAGCAAAACGCCGATGAAATTATACACATTATTCCTTTTTACTTTATTACTGCTCATTTTTACCCCTACCGTTATTAATCGCTACCATTTCCGCTTTTTTATTCCGTCAACCGCGGCGGACATACTACCGCCTGCATATCCCGCACCCTCACCGCAAGGATACAGACCTTTATGTTTGACTGCATTGTTTTTCTTGTCACGAATTATCCTTACTGGTGATGATGACCTCGTTTCAGGACCTGTTATAACCGCACCGCTGTCGGCAAATCCGTGAAGTTTGTTATCCATAAGCACTATTCCCTCGCGCATTGAATCGGTTATGAATTTAGGGAACACTTCATCAAGATTTACCCACGTCACATTAGGCTTGTATGTCGGCTCGACCGTATATTCACTGTTACTTTCCGTTCCGAGAAAGTCACCGACTCTTTGACACGTTGCATTATAATTCTTGCCGCCGACTTCAAATGCTCTCTGCTCAATTTCACGCTGAAAATACATTCCCGCAAGCGGATCGTCAGTTTTAAAATCGCTCGGTGTTACATTTACAAGCAATGCGCTGTTTGCGTTTTTTCCGTCACGTGCAAAATAGCTCATACCGTTTGTCACAATACCGCCGTCATCCGACGCAGACGCAACAACTCTGCCGCCCCGGACACATACAGAATGTATACACACCTCTGCCGCTTTCAAGATGTACCGCCATTTTATAATCCGCCGCCGGAAGTTTTTATACGCTTTACCGTACTGGCTTTTATTTATCATTTCTTGAGAATGTTCTATTCTCGCACCGACTGAAAAACTCTTTTGCTCCATTGCTATATTGCGATTTTGGAGCATAAGAAAAATATCTCTTGCACTGTGACCGATTGCAAGCACAATATTATTTGTTTCAATCACATATTCACCGCTGTCACTTTCAACAACCGCACCGCATATTTCACCGTTGTCGGTTTTTACATTGACAAGTTTATTGGAAAATCTGACTTCACCGCCGAGTTTACGAATTTCACTTCTGATTGACGCAACCATTTTAGAAAGATTATCGGTTCCGACGTGTGGTTTTGAATAATATAATATTTCTTTCGGTGCACCGTGCTTATGAAATTCTTCAAGCACCTTTCTTATACGAAAATCTTTTATACCCGTTGTAAGTTTTCCGTCAGAAAAAAGTTCCCGCACCGCCTTCGCCGAACTGTACATTTGATTCGGGATTTAAAAAGCCTGCCTCCCAAAATGCCTCAACGTCTTTCATTCTTTCTTCTACGCACTTTCCGCGTTCAAAAAGTATTACCTTATATCCGTTTTTGTGCCAAAGTAAGTCCGCACATAAGTCCCGCAGGTCCTGTGCCGACTATCACGACAGGCTTGTCAAATTTACCGCACTTTGGAAATTCATAAGTTTTCTTCTTTACAATTTGTGAGTTTTTTATTTTCTTCGCATAATATTCTTCGTTATCGGTTTCAACATCGACCGAATATACATAATGTATATCAGGCTTTTTCGTGCGTCTATTGACTTTTTGATATTTCAAAAGATTTAACATTCTTCACGCCCAAAAGTTTTAAAACTTTCTTTCTTAAATCTGATTCTGTATCATCTGTTCCTAATTTTATATCTGATATTCTTAGCATTTATTTCACCTTATGACAATATTTCTTTAATTTTATCCGCAAACGCATTTGCAAGTTTCTTATGTTCCTCCGGAACCATATGTATTCCGTCAATGTCGGACGCTTTCGCGTAATCCGCCGCATTCATAAAATATGTATCTTCTTCATCTGCAAGTTTTGATATATATTCCGAAAAGTGCGTTGATTTTTCGATTGATTTTTCACTGTACAAATCCTTGAATATAGGATGTGCCAAACAATTATCATTTATCAAAATCGGCGATACAAGCAATATTTTCGGCTTGTCCTTACCGAATTTCGCTCTGCATTCTTCTACATATATTTTAAGCACATCGGCGGTCTTTTGGTTTGAAAAATCTATATTATTCAGCACATCGTTCGTACCGAGCATTATTATAATCAAATCAAAATCATTTTCACCGCTTAAATATCTTTCTCTGAAATCTTTTTAAACCATTTGTTTTATCTTCATTTTTCAAATAATGAGTTGTTGCTCTGCCACATACTCCGTCAGATACTATTTCATATTCAGGTACAATATTCTTTAACCAAACCGTCCACGGTTTCTCAAGTTTAGAGCAGTCTACGGGGTTATGTCCCCATGTATTTGAATCACCGAAACATAATATTTTCTTCACTTTATTTTCCCTCTTTTCTTTCTTTATTTAATTGTATCAATTCACTTTGTAAAAGTCAATAAAAAAAGCCGAATGTAACTCTACATTCGACTTTTTTGTAAATTATTTCAAATCTTTTGTTTCAATGAAGTCCATATCGTCAAATTCTTGATTTTCACCGCACATTGCCCAAATGAATGAGTAATTCTTTGTACCGACACCTGTATGTATCGACCAACTTGGCGAAATAACTGCCTCTTCATTGTGCATAATGATGTGACGTGTTTCATCAGGCTCACCCATCATATGAAATACTGCGTCATTTTCGTCCATATCAAGATACAAATAAACTTCCATACGTCTGTCATGTGTATGACACGGCATTGTGTTCCAGTTTGAACCGACATCAAGCATTGTAAGTCCCATTGCAAGCTGACAGCTTTGCATAACTTCAGGGTGAATATATTGGTTTATCACTCGCTTATTGCAATCCTCTTTACTTCCGCAAGGAACTTTTCTTAGCCTTTGTAATATCAATTTTCACAACAGGATACGATGTATGTGCCGGACACGACGAAACATAAAACTTAGGCGGATTTTCAATATCAACGCACTTAAACGAAATATCCTTATTTCCCATACCGATATAAATACCGTCACGCGGATTCATTTCATACTCCGTTCCGTCAACGGTAATTATACCTTTTCCGCCGATATTAATACAACCCATTTCACGTCTTTGAAGGAAATAATCCGCCGCAAGCTCCTTGCCTGCCTCAAGTTTCAATTCACTGTAAACAGGCATAATTCCCGCGGTGATAATTCTGTCTATATGGCTATATACCATTCTGATATTGTCTTTTGTGAAAAGTTTTGCAATATGAAATTCTTCTCTTAAACGTTCGGTTGTGTAATTTTTTACATCTTTCGGATTTGAGGCACTTCTTATTTCAATTTTGCTCAAATCTTCCTTTATGTATCTGCCGTACACCTCAATTTGCGACAATGCCGCCCATGAAAGCGGGAATACCGCTTGTATGAAATTTGCAAGGTGAATTGTTCTTGTAATTTTTTTCTCTTTTAATACAACTTCCTGACCGTCTGCAACACCCTCGAAGTTTGCGGTAACGATTTCACCGTCCGAAAATTCTATATCAATATTCTTCCAATATGTATCGTGCGGAAAATCAGCTCTTAAATAAAATACTAATTTTTCAACTTCAACTTCTGTACCGAAATCAACATAATACTCCAAATCATCTCTTGCACCGCCTGCCCAAGAATGATATGGGAAATTTCCGTGTCCCTTGTTTTCAAGTACGCCGTCAATCGCATTTCTTTCAAAAAGCAAGGCTCACCGCGTGTTACATAATTCGCATATGCGTGCGGATAACATCTTTTTTGACCTTGCAGGTCATATGGATTAAGCGAAATATTTCTCTCGCCGTACGCTTCTTCGTCAGTAGCCTCCGATACACGTATTCTGTGCTCTGTTCCCGCAAAAGCACCTTCTTCATATATACGTTCCAACACTTCTATCGGAATTCGATATTCAAAACTACCCGACGGAGCATATACGACCGTTTCTTTTAATGCACTGTCAAGCTGTACTTTGAAGAAATAACAGTTATTTGCCGAAATATAAATTTTATCTCCTGCAGAATACTCACCCTCATATGTACAGTCAATTTTCAAGCCTTGTTTTACAAACAATTCATTATTGTTTTTGTCTAAAATTCTTAATTTCATATTCATCTTCCTTTATTTGTTTTTTCACATATATTAGTTTTTCATAAATATCCCTTGTGTATAACTTATCACACTTATTTCTTGTTGTCAATCGGTTTTATTTTTGATTTATACCGTATTGACATCACCGAATTCTGTTATATTATGTACTCGTTATAACAGATAAGGAGCGGTCACATATGGCAAACGGATATAATCCCTTAAACGATTGGTTTTACCTCAATCGTCAAACACGAAAAAAAAGGGTGACAGGCAATCTAATTTGCACTATCACCATTCATATGAAATATTTATCATTTTGAGAGGTTCTACAACATTGCTTGCCGATGACAAACTTATTTCAGTATCAAAAACGAAATTGTTCTGTTAAAGCCGGATGATCTCCACAAAAACAACGGCGGTACGGAACACGAAAGATATGCTCTTCATTTTACCGAACATTATCTTTCACAATATATGTTGCCTGATGCATACCAAAACTTGCTCAATATGTTTAACAATCAGAAAATACATTTGGATTCGCACAATTCAGTTCTGTAATAGAAATAATAGAACGTATGGAACAAAATCCGAATAACTCATATATTCACATTTGCGAACTGCTCACCATTCTTTCAAGCTATAAAAATACGGAAAAGAAAAAGTTTCAGAAAAACACAGAACTATAGATTTAATTCTCGAATACATAAACAAGAATTATCAAACAGTTCAAAACCTTGACGATATTTCAGACGCCGTTCATATTTCAAAACCGCATTTGTGTAAGCTGTTTAAACAAGAAATGAACATAACCGTTTCGGATTATCTGAATACAGTGCGTATAAACAACGCCTGCGAACTTCTTAGAAACAGTAAACACAGCATAACGGATATAGCTACCGCATGCGGTTATAATTCATCAACATATTTTTGTAAAACATTTCGACATATCGTACATATGAGTCCTAATGAATACAGAAAACATATAGATACAAACTAAAAAATGAGTTCACATGGAACTCATTTTTTACATTCTGCATACTTCCGAAACCGCCGTTTCTTTCGTCGGTAACATCATCATCAAAAAGTAATTCCGTATTCTACAAATATTCCCTGACAAAATCCTGTACCTTTATTTACAGAAACGGTTTTATCTTCGTTTGTGTCGTTTGTGATTTTGCAGAATATATGTCCCTCATTATCGCTGTTATAATAATCACTGTCGATAATTCCGACGGTATTGTTCATCTGCACTCTGAACTTAAATCCCAAACCGCTTCTCGGATAAAGTTTCAGTACCCAGCCGTCATTGATTTTAACTCTGATACCTGTCGGTATTTTTATAGTTTCTCCGGGCTTTAATTCAAAAGCCATCGGCGCATAAAAATCATAACCTGCCGAGCCTGCCGTTGCTCTTTTCGGAAGCTTTATATCTTCGTATATCTTTTCTATACCATCTGTCACATAAAATGTGTCTGCCCAGTCTTTTTTTTGAATTGTTCAAAGCTGACTTTTTCAAATTTAGCTACTCTCTGCATAAATTAACTCCTTTACTTAACCGCAAGAACAACCTTATCTATTTCAAGGCTTTTCTGTACGTCTATAACTTTTGGTTTGTACTTCCCCGCCACAAAAGCTTATTATCTTTCAGACCGTCCACAAATTCGCCGTCCACCATTACGTCAACATATTTCATACACGGCAAATCTTTTACATCCTGCCAATCATAACCGCTGTAAATCCAAATGGTTTTATTCGGGAATTTTTCTTTAATTTCTTCAATAAGTGCTCCAACGTCTTTTCGATTTTGTGTATGAAGAGGATCTCCGCCGCTGAATGTTATACCGGAAACATAATTTTTTTCAAGTTCATCAAAAATCTCTTTCTTTGCAGCCTCATCAAATTCCAAACCGCCGTTTATATCCCACGTTACGGATTTTGACAATTCGGACAATGATGTTCGCAACCGGCAACCCACAGTACAACACGCAGTCCGTCACCGTTAAGCATATCATCTTTTGTTATATTATGATAACGCATTACATACTTTTCCTTTCTGCGATTTCTGCCATTTTTGCATTGTTAAGTCTTGTATCGCCCTTAACTCTCGAATATGACAAGTAACCGTTCATTCTTTCGATTTTAGTAAGATTTTTACTTCCGCACTTCGGGCACACGTCCATTTCAAGTTCTTCATATCCGCAGTCGTCACAATACGCAAGCGACAAGTTTACACCCTCATAAAATCCCATATCCATTGCACGTCTTACAAGAGTTTTTATAGCCTCTCTGTTATAGCTTATAGGGTATTTTACATACTGAATTTTACCGCCGTTTGAAAGCTCCCAGAAACGTTTTTCAAGGTCTTGTTTTTGAATCGGAGTAATATCCTCCGTAACATGACAATGGAAACTGTTTGAGACATATTCTCTGTCGGATACGTTTTCGATTACGCCGTACTTCTTTCTGAATTGTGTAACCTGAAGTCCGCAAAGTGACTCGGCAGGTGTACCGTATATGGCATAAAGTTTTCCGTCCTCAGCCTTGAATTGATTTACTTTGTCATTAATATGTTCAAGTGTTCTGATTGCAAATTCACCGTCTTCAACAAGTGAACGCTTATTATAAAGCTGTTGCAATTCATTAAGTGCCGTAATACCGAATGACGCTGTTGCAGTCTTTAAAATAGGCTTTATTTTATCATGTATTCCAAGATGACCGCCGTAGAAACCGCCCTCACAATATGCAAGCGGATTTGTAGACGCACGCATTTCGCCAAGATAGTCATATGTACGCAAGTGAAGTTGTCTGATTAGGTTTAAGTAATAATCAAGCACGTCAAAAAACGGTTTATTTTCCTGTTGAGCCTTTGCCAAAATCATAGGTAAATGAAGCGACACAGCACCTATATTAAATCTTCCTACAAATACAGGCACGTCATTTTCATCAGCCGGTTTCATACCGCCCTTTTCGTACCAAGGTGACAAGAACGCACGACAGCCCATAGGTGAAACGATTTTACCGTATTTTTTATACATTGACGCAATATATCCCTCACCCGAAAGGCTTAGCCAATCGGGGTACATTGTCTTTGAAGAACAATCAATTCCCGCCTCAAAAACATCTTCCAAAGGGCCGCCCTCACCGTGAAGTTTTTCATCATACAAGAACACTACTTTAGGGAACAAAACAGGCTTTTATGTCCCTTTTTGCCTTGTCCGTTCTTTCTGACTTCAAGCATAGTCTTTGACGCCATCTTCGCGAAACGTCCGGTACCCGTACCGATAGTAACGGTTATAAACGGATAATCGCCGCGGCTCGACGATACCGAATTAAATTTATATTCCCAACCTTGGAAACCCTGTTCAAAATCTCTTTGAATATCTTGTATTGCGATTTCTTTTGATTTTTCTTCGTCAAGTCCGATATTCTTATATTTTTCTATATAATATTTATATGACTTTTCCGCATACGGCTCTAAAATAAGGTCTGCCGACGGAACTGTAAAGCCTCCGTACTGCTGACTTGCCGCAGACAAAACAATATCGCCTATAACATCAAATGCAACGTCAAGAGTTTTCGGTTCGTTATACCAAAAGATTACCCATTTCAAAGCCGCCCTGCAAAACGCTTTGCACATCAAAAAGACAGCAGTTCATTGTATCACGTCTTGCCGACATATCGTGTATGTAAATATATCCGTCACGACACGCCTGAAGTTCTTCTGTTGTAAGGAAAAACTTCTTGTAAAGCTCTTTGTTAAGCTGATTGAATATAAGACTTCTCTTTGTCGAAACAAGCGCACTGTCAGTATTTGAATTTTTCCTTATCACCGATGTACATAATCGACTGACTTTTCTTATAAACTTCATCAAGCATTTGTACGAAGTCCTGTTTGTAATTTCTGTAATCACGATAACTTTTCGCAACTTTCGGATTAACTCTTTCAAGTGCTCCCTCTACAATGTTGTGCATTTCGGAGATTTCAATTTCTTCCTTACCCATTTTTCTCGCCTCGTCCTGAACGAAACGGCATATAAAGTCAATCTCCTCATCCGTAAATTTTACCAATGCACGAAAGGCTGATTTATTTACCGCAATAACGACCTTTTGCACGTTAAAAGGCTCTTTTGTATTGTCCTTTTTACTACTTTCATAACTAAATTACTCCCTCAAATATCGTATCCTACTCATTTCAAACCACAATATATTGTGTTTGACTGACTGTTTTCTAATTATAGCACCCTATATCTATTTTTTCAATTACACGTCCATTACCGCTTTATTACAGTAATATTACAAGCATTTACCTTTCGATAGGTAAGCCAATTTCTGTACTTCAACGCAAATATTACATGGTTAACTTATTTAATTTTGAAAATACTATAACTATTAACTTCGGGAGGTATTATATGAAAATACTGTTTAATTCAATACATCTTTTCCTTTTTTTTTTCACTGTATGTTGATTTTTATAAATACCGTTTTGATCGTGCCGTCAAAAAACGTTTAAAGAACGGAAAAGATATTTCCACAAAGAAACTTACGCAAATGTCCGATAAATGCTATTATCTGTTTAACAGTTTTATCGAAAAAGAAAAAGACTTCGTTTGAAAATGTAGACAAAACCGTTATGGTTTTGTCTACTTTTATTTTGGGAGTTTGAGGTGCTAACCTCATTAAAAATCATTTCTGGCGACATGCGCGGCAGAAATGGCTTAAAATCTAAAGTTTCGACTTTGGAGGAACTTTACGATTTCTTCTCTGAAAAAAATACTCAAAAATTACATCTATGATGTGATTTTTGGAGCTGACGACAGAATGTCGACAGGCTCAAAAAACTATATACTCCCTGTTTTTAGAAAAATATTCATATTTAACACAAAATATTGTGTTCCGCCCTTGATTTTGAGTTTCAAAAGTGATATTATATATGTATGTATATATAACTAATACACATTAAAGGGAGTTTTCTCTCTTTAATAAGAGAAAAAAAGAGGAGAATTAATTCCGATGGCTAGAAAAATGAAAACCATGGATGGTAACAATGCAGCAGCTTACGCATCATATGCGTTTACAGATGTTGCCGCTATCTATCCTATCACACCATCATCTACAATGGCAGAAGTAACCGACAAATGGTCAGCTGCCGGACAGAAAAACATTTTCGGACGTACTGTAAGAGTGGTTGAAATGCAGTCTGAGGCCGGTGCCGCAGGTGCAGTTCACGGTTCACTTACAGCAGGTGCTCTTACAACAACTTATACAGCATCACAAGGTCTTTTACTTATGATTCTAATATGTACAAGATTGCAGGTGAACAACTTCCTTGCGTATTTAACGTATCGGCAAGAGCTTTGGCATCACATGCACTTTCAATATTCGGCGATCATCAGGACGTTATGGCTTGTCGTCAGACAGGTTTTGCTATGCTTGCGTCAACTAATCCGCAAGAAGCAATGGATCTTGGTGCAGTTGCTCACCTATCAACAATAAAGGGTAAAATTCCGTTCATTCATTTCTTTGACGGTTTCAGAACTTCTCACGAATATCAAAAGGTGGCTTGTTGGGATTATGCAGATCTTGCAGATATGCTTGATTGGGATGCACTAAACGACTTCAGACGTAAGTCACTAAATCCTGAACACCCTGCTCAGAGAGGTACAGCTCAAAACCCTGACGTATTCTTCCAGGGCTAAAGAGGCTTCTAACAAAGCTTACGATGCAATTCCTGAAGTTGTTGAAGAATACATGAATAAAGTAAACGAAAAAATCGGTAGCGATTATAAGCTATTCAATTACTACGGTGCAGAAGACGCTGATGAAGTTATTATCGCTATGGGTAGTGTCTGTGATACAATCTCGGAAACTGTTGATTACCTAAACGCAAACGGCCGCAAGGTTGGTCTTGTTAAGGTTAGACTTTACAGACCTTTCAGTGTTAAGCACTTGGTTGCAGCTATTCCTTCAACAGTTAAGAAGATTTCTGTTCTTGACAGAACAAAAGAACCGGGTTCGATCGGTGAACCTCTATATCTTGATGTTGTTGCGGCACTTCGTGACACAGAATTTGCCAATATTCCTGTATACACAGGTCGTTACGGTCTTGGTTCAAAGGATACAACTCCTGCTCAAATCATTGCCGTATTCAAAAACACAGAAAAGAAGAGATTCACAATCGGTATCAACGATGATGTTACTAACCTATCACTTGCTCTTGATGAAAACCCTGACACAACTCCGGCAGGTATCACAAGCTGTAAGTTCTGGGGTCTTGGTGCAGACGGTACAGTCGGTGCTAACAAGAACTCTGTTAAGATTATCGGTGACCACACAGATATGAACGTACAAGCATACTTTGACTATGACTCTAAGAAGTCAGGCGGTCTTACAGTATCTCACTTGCGTTTCGGTAATGCTAAGATTACTTCAACATATCTAATCAACAAGGCTGACTTTGTTGCTTGTCACAAAGCATCATATATCAGACAATACAATATGGTTGAGGACGTTAAGCCGGGCGGTGTATTCCTACTTAACTGTTCATGGAATGCAGAAGAACTTGAAGAACATCTTCTGGTCAGGTTAAGAAGTATATCGCTGACAACAATATTCAATTCTATACAATCGACGGTGTTAAGATTGGTAAGGAAATCGGTCTTGGCAACAGAATTAATACTGTTCTTCAATCAGCATTCTTTAAACTTTCAAAGATTCTTCCTGAAGAAGACGCTATTAAGTATATGAAGGACGCCGCAACTGCATCATATTCAAAGAAGGGTGACGCAATCGTTAAGATGAATCACGACGCTATTGATGCCGGTGCTCAGCAAATCGTTAAGGTTGAAGTTCCTGAAAGCTGGAAAAACGCTCAAAGCGAAGATCTTTCAGTTAAGCATGACGGTGAAGGCAAGCTAATCGACTATGGAAACGATGTACTTGTTCCTATCAACCAATTCAGAGGTATGCAATTACCTGTTTCTACATTCGAGGCTTATCAGACAGGTGAAGTTCCTCTTGGTTCATCAGCATTTGAAAAGAGAGGTATTGCTATCGACGTTCCTGTTTGGAATAACGAAACTTGTATCGAATGCGGTAACTGTTCATATGTATGTCCTCACGCTTGTATCCGTCCTGTAATTCTTACAAAAGAAGAACTTGACAATGCTCCTGAGGGTATCAGATACCAAAATGCAATGCAGCTTGACGGCTATTACTATGCTATGGCTATTTCAGTTTATGACTGTACAGGTTGCGGAAGCTGTGCTAATGTTTGCCCTGTAAACAACGCCGGCAAAAAAAGCTCCTGCCCTTGTTATGACATCATTCGATGATGAAACAGCTAAGGAACAGGAAAAGTATGATTACCTTGTTCAGCTTGCAGAAAAGCAGGAAGTTCTTGACAAGTTCAAAATTTCAACAGTTAAAGGCAGCCAATTCAGAAAGCCTTACCTTGAATTCTCAGGTGCTTGTGCAGGTTGTGGTGAAACACCATACGCAAAACTTGTTACACAGCTATTCGGTGACAGAATGTACATTGCAAATGCTACAGGTTGTTCATCAATTTGGGGTGGTTCTTCACCATCTACACCATACACAATAGACGTAAACGGCCCACGGTCCTGCTTGGGCTAACTCATTATTTGAGGATAACGCCGAATACGGTTTTGGTATGTTCATCGCTCAAGATACATTGAGAAATACAAACATCGCTAAGCTTGAAAAAGATAGCTGAAGAAAATGCAGATGTTAAGCCTGTTGTTGACAAGTTCATTGAAACAAAGAATGACGCTGCCGCAAACAAGGTTGCTACTGACGAACTTCTAAAGGCTATTGCTAATATCAATTCTAAAAGAGGCTAAGGACGTACTTGCCGATAAAGAATATCTATCAAAGAAATCTTGCTGGATATTCGGTGGTGACGGTTGGGCTTATGACATCGGTTTCGGCGGTGTTGACCACGTACTTGCATCAGGTGAAGATGTAAACATTCTTGTATTCGATACAGAAGTTTACTCAAATACAGGCGGTCAGTCATCAAAGGCTACACCGACAGGTGCTATTGCTCAATTTGCTGCCGCAGGTAAGGAAGTTAAGAAGAAAGACCTTGCAGCTATCGCTATGAGTTACGGTTATGTATACGTTGCACAAAGTTGCTCAAGGTGCTAACCAAGCTCAACTTCTTAAAGCTCTGCTTGAGGCTGAAAGCTATCACGGTCCTTCTCTAATCATCGCTTATGCTCCATGTATCAATCATGGTATCAAGGGCGGTATGAGTATTGCTCAAACAGAAGAAAAGAAAGCCGTTGACGCAGGTTACTGGCACTTGTTCAGATTTGACCCAAGACTTGCTTTGGACGGCAAAAATCCGTTCCAGCTTGACTCAAAAGCTCCTACAATGGATTATGAAGACTTCATCATGGGTGAAGTTCGTTATAATTCACTTGCTCGTTCAAACCCTGAAAGAGCTAAGGAACTATTTGCAAAAGCTAAGAAAAATGCAGAAGAAAAGTATGCACATCTTGTTAAGCTTGCTCAAGGCGAATAATTTTTAAACATTATAAATGGTTGGTTCATTTTGAACCAACCATTTTTTATTGCTATAACATTACCAAACAGGAATACAAAAATAACGCTGATAAACAGCGTTATTTTTTATATCCTATCAATTTTCATTTGTCCGTATGATACGTCTGTAAATCCCATTTTCTTATACAGCGATATTGCTTTTACATTATCTTTAACGACTTCAAGTCTGAAACGCTTTGCACCACTGTATTTGTCGAATAAATAATTAAAATACTGTGTCGCCACACCTTTTCCACGAGCATTTTCATTTACATACAAATCAATAATCTGTACGCATATACCGCCTACTTCAGTTTCATAATAAGTCGTCACATAAGAAAATCCGACAACCTCATTATCTTCACAAAATACAAAACCAATTAAGCCTTTATCTCCGCTTATTGCCGCATCAATATTTGTTTCGATAATATTCATAGGCACTTCGTGATCAAGTGCATCACTGCAATAAAATGCTTTTGATAATTCAAGCACTTTATCTCTGTGACTTTCATTCATTATTTCAATTTTCATTTTAACCGCCTATCTGACATTTAAGTCCCGATTTTTTAGCAACTTCAAGAAGTTCTTGCATATACTCGTTAGAATTAAATCAATTCCGTCAAGTTTGTATTCCCTACCCAATCCGTCATATTTGCCTTGTCCGAGTCTGTGGTATGGAAGTAAATGAAGTTTCTTGACACCTTTCAAACTTGCAGCAAACATTGCAATGTCATAAATTTCTTCCGGTGTTGCGTTAAATGTCGGTATAACAGGCACTCTTATTGTCAAATCAACCATTCCCGACTCTGCAATTCTTTTTGCGTTTTCGTGAATAAGTTCATTGGGCTGAGTCGTAAATTCCCTTGTGCTTTGCACTGTTCATATGCTTAATATCCATAAGCACATAATCAAGATACGGCAAATACTTTTCTATAAACTCCCAACGTGCAAAACCCGTTGTTTCGATAGCAGTATTTATACCGTAATCCTTACAGGCGTGCAAAAGATGCGATCCGAAATTCGGTTGCAACAGGGCTTCACCGCCTGACAAAGTCACACCACCGCCGCTGCGGTTATAATAAAATGTATCCTGTAAAATAGCCGGCATAACATCTTCAACAGTCACATCATATCCCATAACTTTTCTTTGCCCTCAAACATCATGGTCTGTATATCAAATTCCTGTGATTCAGGATTACAACACCATCTGCAACGCAAAGCACAACCCTTTAGGAATACGATTGTTCGTATTCCGGGTCCGTCATGGATAGAATATTTCTGTATATCAAATATTCTGCCTTTCGCTTTCATATAATTTTCCATATTAATTATTCCTTATGCGTTAAATGCTTGTTCTGTTCTGCTGATAATATCGTCCTGAAGTGCCTTTGAAAGTGATGTAAACAAAGCACTGTAACCTGCAACACGAACTACAAGTGATTTATAATTTTCCGGATGTTTTTGTGCGTCAAGAAGTGTTTTCCTTACTTACGACATTAAACTGCATATGCATTCCCTTTTGGTCAAAGAATGCTCTTATGTATGACGCAAAGTTTTGAAGTCCCGCATTTCCGCTCAATGCTGACGGGTGGAACTTCTGATTGTAAAGTGTACCGTTTGATGCTCTGCCATGTTCAAGTTTTGCAACTGAGTTTGCCGCAGCTGTAGGACCTTTTGTATCAGCGCCCTGTCTTGGACCTACACCGTCCGCAATCGGTGTATTGGCAAGTCTGCCGTCAGGTGTCGCACCTGTTTGCTCACCAAGAGGAACGTTAGCCGATACAGGATACAATCCTGCCCGGAACATACCTCCGCGAGGATTTTTATGTTTTCAAGTTCTTTTGCGTATATATTAGCCACATCACGAGCTAACAAGTCAATTTCTTCAATGTCGTTTCCGTACTTCGGAAGTTCATTTATCATATCAAGTATTTCTTCATAACGCTTTCTCTTTGCCGGATCCTGTTCACCTATAAGGAACATTCTGCAAATATCGGCAACTTGGCTTTCATTAACGCTCTTGCCTGCTTTAGCAAGATTTATAACAACTTCTTGAGTCGCATTTTTAGCCGCCTTAGGACTTAAACCTTGTCCGTAATTATGGATAAGTGCGTCTTTAAGTTCTGCCATTGTGACTTTCTTTTCATCAAATACAAGAGTCTTAACTGCCCAAAGTCCGTCTGCCATATTCGCAATACCGAAGCCTTGCGGGCCTGTGAAGTTATAATGAGCGCCGCCCTCTTGTACAGTCTTACCCTCTTTAACACAATCTTCTACCATACATGACAGGAACGGTAGAGGAACTCTTTCCGAATGTGCGGTATCTATCGCATTAATAGCATTAACCATAAGACCAATCATATAAGTTTCCTGTGCTTTATATGCGTTGTAGAATTCTTCAAATGTCGTCATATCTTCAACATTGCCTGTCTTGATACTGATTTGAGCACCCTTATCAACACCGTTTGAGAACACAAGTTCAAGCGGACGACACATATTAAAGAATGCCGCGTCATGCCAACCGTCTGTCTTAAACGGTTTCTGCGGTTCAACACAACCGATAATGCCGTATTCCTTGCATCTGCAAGAGTAACACCTCTGCTCATAAGTGCAGGAATGATGACTTCATCGTTGTAGTACGCAGGCAAGCCTACACCCGTTCTTGTAAGCTCTGCACATTTAATCAAAAATTCATTTGGCGTGCCGTTCCATATTCTGACCGAGAATGACGGAGCAGGTAATTGAGTGTGCATTGACGCTTGAATACATAGGAATGACAAGTCATTTGTTGCGTCAATTCCTTCAGCGTTTTGTCCGCCCGCCGTTAAATTTTGGAACAAGCTGTATCCGGCAAAGCCGTATGACGATGCCTCATCCCTTGCTTTATTAAGGTCGTTAAACTTAACCCAAATACAGTCAAGTATTTCCTGTGCAAATTCGCGTGTAAGCGAACCGTTGTCAATGCTGTTCTTATAATACGGATACAAATATTGGTCAAAACGTCCGGCAGAAATTGAGTGACCGCTTGATTCAATTTGAAGTAACATCTGTATAAACCAAAATGTCTGACAAGCCTCATAGAAGTTTCTTGCAGGATTTTCAGGCACGTTTGCACAGTTGTTTGCAATTACAAGCAATTCTTGTTTTCTTGTCGGATTTGTACACTTTTTGAGCCATTTCATAAGCAAGATTTGCGTAACGTCTTGCGTAATTTATAACCGCGTTACACGAAATTATAATTGATTCAAGAAATTCGTGTCTTTTGGCATAATCAGCATCATACACGTTGCACTTATTCAATTCTTCCTGAACTTCCGCAATAATCCCCTTGTAACCTATTCTCATAACTTTACCGTAGTCAACTGTAACGTGTCCGATACCGTTATAGAAATAGTTACCCGGTGTGAAAATGTTGTGTTCAATCGCCGCAGCAGCCTCAGGCGCCATATATGAAAGTGCTAAATCGCTGTTTGTCTTGTTCTTCCAATAAGGAAAAATCTTTCTAAGTACAGCCTTGTTTTCCTCTGAAATATGGAATGGATCCGCCTCACGAAATTCGATAGTATCAAGCTCGCTTTCAAGCCATTCATACGAAAACTCAGGGAACACCTGACAGCTCCTCGGTGCTTTTGTCGAACTTCCGACAATAAGTTCGTTATCTCTGATTGTAATAGGAATATTGTTAAGTATATGTTCAAAAGCCAAAGCTCTTCTCTTTACAGTCGGAAGTTGTTCAGTCTGCTGATAACTTTCCGTAATAAGTACCGCTCTGTCTACCTCGATTTCAGGCATTTTGCGATACAATTCTTCCTTTAGCTTTTTAATTCTGTCAGTCATAGGAATGTTTGTTGTATTAAAAGTTCTCATACTCTTCCCTCACTTAATTATAGTAATATCAATTTACTATAATTATATCACATATTTATTACATTTTCAATACTTTTTAATAGCTAAAGACCGTTAAATTAATAACTTTCTCTCATAAAAACAGACAAAACCGCCATGGTTTTGTCTGCTTTAAAAATATTCAAAAATTACATCGCAAGATGTGATTTTTGGAGCTGTTGACATTTTGTTGACAGACTCCGTTTAAAATTACATTTCAACATTAAAATATCTTTTTGCATTGTTAAAACAAATATCCTCAACTATCTTTCCAAGTGTATCAAAATCATCCGGAAATTCGCCGTTTTCAACCCACTCACCAAGCATATTGCAAAGAATACGTCTGAAATATTCGTGACGTGTGTATGAAAGAAAACTTCTCGAATCAGTAAGCATACCTACAAACTTATTCAATGCACCCAAATTCGCAAGTGCTTTCATTTGTTCAACCATTCCGTCACGTTGGTCATTAAACCACCATGCCGAACCAAACTGCATTTTTCCTGCCGTTTCGGCTGATTGGAAGTTACCGAGCATTGTCGCAAGAACATAATTATCCTTTGGATTTAATGTATAAAGAATCGTTTTCGGCAGTCCGTTGTTACATTCCATTGCGTCAAGCAAAGCCGAAAGGTCTGCCGCAATTTCATAATCTGCGATTGAGTCAAAACCGACATCTGCGCCGAGTTTTTTGAACATAGCAGAATTATTGTTTCTCAAAGCACCGATATGTAACTGCATTGCCCAATCAAGTTCACTGTACTTTTTCGCAAGTCTTATAAGTGTTTCGCACTTAAATGCATTTATTTCATCGGCACTTAAATTTTCACCGTTCATTTTCTTTACAAAAACATCGTCTGCACTATAATCTCTGTTAAACGGTACACCGTCAAGAGCATGGTCACTTATACGACAACCTGCATTATGAAAATAATCAATTCTTTCATTGACTGCAGTTATAAGTTCGTCATAATTTTTTATGTTCATACCGCATACGTTTCCAAGTGCTTTGATATAATCCGTAAAATCGGTCTTTTCAATATTGATTAATCTGTCAGGTCTAAACGCAGGTAGAACTTTTGCTTTTATATGTCCCTTTTCGGCAATTAATTTGTGATATTCAAGCGAATCAATAGGGTCATCGGTTGTGCAAAGTACCGCAACATTTGATTGATTTATAAGTGTTGACGGGCTCATTTTTGTTTCTTTTATAACCTTGTTGCACTTTTCCCATATTGTATCGCAATTTTCCGCCGTGACAACTTCATCAACATTAAAATATCTCTTTAATTCAAGGTGTGTCCAATGATAAAGTGGATTGCCTATCGCATACTGCAGGCAACCACAGAACGCTTTAAATTTATCATAGTCGCTCTTGTCACCGGTTATGTAACTCTCGTCAATACCGTTTGAACGCATATATCTCCACTTATAATGGTCACCGTCCAAGAAAATCTGAGTAATATTTTCAAACGGCTTGTCCCTCATACATCATTTGAGGGCTTAAATGACAGTGATAATCAAAATCGGCATATCCTTTGCATAGTCATTAAACAGCTTTGCCGCCGTTTCATTATTCAACATAAAATTATCGTCCATAAACTTTTTTCATTACCATTACCTCACAGTATTATTTTATATTCTTATTATATACTCAAAACAGAATTTGAGCCACATATATTTTGCTTTAATTCAGCTTAAATCTTACAAATCTTGCTTAACATTTATTATATCACATTTTCATACAAACGCAACTCATTTTTGAATTGACCGCACACAAAAATTATGCTAAAATTATTTTGAGGTGAGTTTGATTGGAAAAGACGATACGACGCGTTATGTATGACAAATCTTATACATATACTTACAGAACAGGTATGTCCGAAGGACCAATTCTCGGCAATCATATGCACATATATTATGAATTTTGCAACTGATTGAAGGCAATGCGCTTTACAACGTTGAAGGAACGGAATACAAAATTTCTTCGGGCGATTTATTAATCACCAATCCAAACGAATTGCACTTTATTACTTTTCCGAAAAACAGCGTTTATCATCGTCAGTTTTGCAGATACACAGCAGCTTTGTTTCATCAATGAATCCTCATATTTTAGACACTTTAAATGCCCGAAAATTCGGAACAAACAACAGAATACCGTCCGAAATATTCAATAAATACAATCTCGGAGATATTTTCAAAGGCGTTGAACATTACTCGGCAAATCCAACAGATGATACTGATTTTATGGTTTCCACATATGCCGCACAACTTGTCGTGAAGCTTAGTGAAATTCTTAAAAAGAATTTCTTGTAAACGACACTTCCTCTAAAAACAAGCATATCAAAGAAATCCAAAACTACATTGAACAAAATTTCACACACAATTTGAATATTGATGATATTGCGGAACATATGTTTTTAAATAAGGCATATATCAGCCGTCTTTTTAAAAGCGAAACAGGTCTTACAATATCCGTTTATATAAATATGCGTCGCGTTATGATGGCAAAAAAATCTGTTGCTTGTAGGCGAAAATGCAATGAATATTTTTTATAAATGCGGTTTCAGTGACTATACCACTTTTTATCGTGTGTTTAAGAAATACACCGATATGTCCCCGAACAATTTAAGAAAAAGCACTCAAATATATAAAATCAGGTCGGTATTGTACCGACCTGATTTTATGTTATAACCATTTTATTCACAAACCATTGTAAGATTATCAAGACCTACCGTTCCGTTAGACTTTGCGGCTCTAAGGTAGAATGAGCCTATTTCCGTTATATCATTTGAACTGTAGAAATCCAAATCATTAAGTTCGGCTGTTATGTCGTTATCATTTTTCAAAGTCACATTAATCTTCTTTGTAGCGAAATTAATTTCAGCATTTAGGTGTATCCATGAACCGACAAAATCGCTTGACACTGTTTGACCGTTTACAAGCAATGTACTTCCGGAATTGTATTCAAACGCAATTATATGTCCGTCATATTTTTTACTTTTTGTTTACAAAGCCGTAATTCACGTTGTTACTGTCAAATTTCGGAGATGTATCGCCGATTGAGAATTGACTGTTACCCGCCGTTCCCTTTGGTGCAAATTTAATATCGGCATTTACCGTAACCGTTTTATTTTGTACAATCTATAGTATCAAGTTTCTGCCATACTCCTACCGTTGAACCCGTTGACGCATAGCTTAAATAACTGTTTTCATTATCCTTTGCAACAGTCAATTTAGGACTTCCGCCGCCGTATGTCAACACACTGTCATCAATAGTATAATTTTCAAAATCAGCATAGAAATCATATTCGCCGCCTACATCATATACAAGAGTAAATACGCTATTCTCCTCAAGTTTATCTGCAGTATATACCGACTTTTCGGCGTTATACTTATATGTGTACACCTTACCGTCACGTTTAACAACTTGGTCTTTACAGTAATCAGCCGAAACGGTATACTTATCTCCGACATAGAAATCGCCCGTTTCCGTTACGCTTTCCATAATATCATTACCTTGATTGTCTTTAAATTTAATCGCAATATGAGCCTTTTGTTAAATCCGTTACAGAAACCATTGATACATTGATATTTTTCGATCGGTTGCCTGTGAACGTTCAAGTTTTTGTCCTGCGTCACGGTAGCCGTCTGCTGTTGCACTGATTAAATAATCACCCTCGCAAAGCAAATATTCACCGTTTAAATTAGGTGTAAGCACTGCACCGCTTATACCGTCTTTAACAACAATATTCGCGTCAACACTTTCCTCACTCTTCGAATCAACCGCACCGAATGTAATTTTATACTGCGGTCCGCTGACTTTACCGATGCTTACATTATCAACAATACACGATCTGTCGGCATATCCATGACTTGAGCTGAAATTTATACCGCCAAGACTTCCTGTGCTGTCGCCGATTTTTCCTGTAAATTCAGCAGTCTGTCCGCCGTCATATGATACGGTTACATATGCCTTATTTGAACCGAAATCAATTACATTTTTAAAGTGAGCCGGTTTATTTGATGATGAGCTGTTATTTCCTCTTTGATATTGCCGCCGACAATTTTGAATAATCATCAAGAACATCATTACCGCCTATTTTAACATTCGTGTTACCGGATAAATCATATGCACAAATTTGTGTTGATACGATTGTTTTACCGTTTGCGTCTGTAAGGCTGTATGACATTGTTTTACCGCTGTGTTTACCGAATGTAATATCAAATTCAACCGTCAATTTTTCGCCTTGTGAAGTTACTACAGGGTTTTGCATACTGCATTGACGCACTTCCTGTTGAAGTACCTTTTGTTGAATTGTTCATCAAAATCTGACCGTTATTGTTACCGTATCACCTATCAATGTAAAACGCATTTGCACCGTTAGTATCGTTAAGTCGGTATCAAATGTCCACTTGCTTACCTGTGTTTTTCTTCGCCTTCAGTATCAGGAGTTATATTTTTTGACAGTATTCTTTGTTTCATCACCACTGTCCTTATCCACTCCGACACGAATATATTTTCTTCTTCTTCGTTCCACGGAATGTATTTGTAGCTGTCACTGTCAAATTTTCGCCGTATACATACTTAATATTATCCGCCGTAATATCCTCCGATATTTCGCAATCAGCTGCCAATACAACAGACGACTTTTACCGTATAAAGAACTGAAATCTGTTTTTAGAGTTATATAGTTGTCCTCTGCCTCTGACTTAATCTTAGCGAACGTTTTAAACGGTGCAATCGGCTGCATATCGGTTAAATTATCTACTACATATATCGCATATGCCGTTGTATTATCTGCCAAAGCCAAATTGACATTTACCGTTGTTTTTGCCGTTTATTTCAGCTTTATTCATAGCTGTTGATACCGCATTGCCGTCCTTATCATAGCCGACAGTAAATACAACCGCATTTTGTGTATTTTCGGTTAAGCCGATTAAATCAACAGTCTTTACAGTATTATTTTCCACTGACACATTACCTACAACTGCCTTTGGCTCATATGTCTTGTCAATACCCTGACTTCCGTAT
>VOFH01004144.1_pt1 | contig 29585 bp, 40 predicted proteins | sample 5384091 | NCBI WGS metagenome assembly VOFH01 (sample SAMN12384727, study PRJNA508395) | human gut metagenome | isolation source: healthy gut G | host: Homo sapiens
TCGGTATGCCGTTCGGTACGTATTGCTCAGGCACTTTGTATGCGTAACTTTGCCCTTCTGCAAAGTGTTACGCGGTTTCGGTCGGTGCCCTATTTTGATAAGCAACCCGTTTTAACGCCGTAACTGACCTCTCTGCAAAAGTATTGCAGATTTCAGTCGATTGCCTATTTTGTTAAGCAGCGCTGCCGAGCACTGGCATATGCGTAACTGACTCTCTCTGCAGAGAGGTGTTACGCAGTTTCGGCTGATTGCTGTTTTTGCGGTTGAGCCGGCATTATGCGTGGCGACCTCTTAAGGGTATTACGTTCATAAATGGCACATAACGGCTTTTCGCTCGCGTAATGTGGAAATGATATTAAATAAAGGAAGGAGAGAAATGAAATATTGCTCTTTAGCATCGAAGAAGAAAACTATATATCGCAGCCGACTCAAAGTCTGGAGAATCTCTTAACAAGCGCGAAGGTTATTTGCGGAACTGCCGGAGAAAGCTTTCGTCTGCCTATGAAGAGAATCTCACACTCGGAAAGGAAACCATTGCGCCTGATTTCAAGGTGGCAGTGGCAAGTCAGCGCAGATTTCGAAGGCTTGAGCACTTCGGCATGCCTCAGCAGTTCCAAATATCTGGAGGAATGCCTGTGGAGCTGCGGCTTTACTTCAGCTATAAGTTCGTCCCATGGGACGACATCATTTTTACCTTTGAGGCGCAGGATGGCGGCATCGATGCCCAGACCATAAGCTGGATCATCGATCAGTTTTGTGTTAAAAAATACACAAAGCGGAGGACCTCCCTCCGCTCTGAGCAAACTAATATTTCACACCGTTCCAATAGATCGGCGTATAGACTTCTGCCTTTGCTGGCAAAGTCACACCGTCCAAGGCCCATTTTTTGAATTCCTCAAAGCCGGTCCGGTCGACGATGTAGCCGATGTGTTCCTTGCCGCCGGGCGCATCTTTTGTCGATATAGTGCGCGACGTATTGATAAGTGTTGAGGATGATTTTGACGATGCTGTCTGCATCCACCCACTTGATAAAGTCTTCGCCAAGACGCGGATTTTCTTGCCGGTTCTGCCCAGCAGGGTCAGACGGTAATATTTCTCCTTGCTCCTGGTCCAGGCACGAGTCGGACAGTTGAGCACGCACTCGCCGCAGCCGATGCATCTTCTCCCCATTGCGCTGTGGTCTGTAGTTGACCTCCTTCAGCGCTTCTACCGACTTCTTGCGACAGAATTTGATGCAGGCGCCGCAATTGACACAGCGATTCCGGATCCAACTGCGGTTCCGTCATGCCCATGATGCCAAAATCGTGCATGCGCACCTTTGCGCAGTCGTTGGGACAGCCCGTCAGAATCTTAAAATGAAGGTCGCGGGGAAAATAGCCTTCTCAATCCGCTAAAGGCCAGACGCGGTGGTATTACAGACGCGGTTTACCTACATGCCGTCACGTTGCGCGTACCGGAAGCCGGATAGCCGGTGCCCGGAGCCGTCTGGTTGATGGAAAGTCCCTCTATGATCGGCTGCAGTTCTCTATTGACTTCATCCATCCGTTCGTAAGGAATGCCCGGAATTTCAAAGCCCTGTCTGCTGGTAATATGTACCGTCCCATTGCCGTACTTTTCTGCGATTCCTGAACCAGCCCCAATAAGTATGCGTCCATGTGGCCGCCCGGCACCCTGACTCTCGACGCCGTCATGCCCCGCTCCTTCGTCACACGAAAAGCGTTTTTCTTTAAAGCCTTTGTATTCACATCCATCAGTCGATCAGCTCCTTTCCCTTCGTATAATTGAACACCGGACCATCCAGGCAGACGTAGCTGTCTCCGATCTTGCAGTGTCCGCATTTGCCGATACCGCAGCACATCTTCCGTTCCTGTGAAATCCAGATATTCTCTTCCTTTAAACCCCGATCCAGCAAAGCCTTGACGGAGAATTTCATCATTATCGGCGGCCCCACTACGATGGCTTTTGCCGTATTAGCATCGCGCACCGCAAGGTCAGGAATGTAAGGAGGTAACCAGCCCCTCCGGGTAGGCGCAGCTTTCCTCCGCCTTGTCCACGGTGACGATTAACTTCATCTGTTCCGGCCACCTTGCCAAATCCTCCCTTGAACAAAACATCCTGGGGTGATTTGAAGCCGCTAATCACGGTCAGCCCGCTCGTCTCTGAGGGATTCTCATAGAAGTGTTCGATGACGCCTCTCACGGGTGAAAGGCCCGTGCCGCCTGCCGACGATGACCAGCTCGCCGCCCCGAAAGTCAGACACGTCAAAGCCGTTGCCGTAAGGTCCCCGCAGGAACAGCCTATCACCGATATACTGTTCAAACACTTCTCCCGTGACTTTTCCTATCTTTCTGATCGTAAAGTCGATGGTGCCTCCCCGATCGCTGACAGAAATCGGCGCTTCACCGTATTTGGGAAGAGAAACTTCGAAAAAACTGTCCCGGCCGTACCGGTCCGTCATAGTCAAAAGTAAAGGTATATTCGATATCCGTATGCTTCTTGATCTCTTTGATTTCAGAGAGAAAAGGGATATATTCATTCTTGTTCATCTGTTTCCACCTCCGTCATAGCCTGGTCCAATTTGTTCACTGCCCCTGAGAAGGATATGTATTCCGGGCAGATATCGTCGCACCTGCCGCAGCCGACGCACATGTGATAACCAAAGCGCTGCTTGTAGTCCAGGACTTTGTGCAATACCTTGAACCGCATGCGGTCGCCGTTCTTGCCCGATAGCAGCCGCCACCCTGCCACATCAGTAAAGCCGTCCACATACAGGAGGCCTGCACCCTGCGCCGTTCTCCGACTTTTCCATTATCGGTATAAAAGAGATCCTGCATGGTAAAGCAAGTGCAGGTCGGACAGGCAAAATTGCACCTTCCGCAATTGATGCATCTGCTGTCATATTCCCGCCACATTTCAGATTCAGAAACCTTGGCAGACAGATTCTCCGGAACCTTCACCTCGACCGGATTTTCTGCAACATGAGACGGTTCATAAGCCCTCTCTGTGCCTCTACCCGCAAAGAGTTCCTGCCATTCTTCCAGTTTGCAGTCCAGCAGAAATCCGTCCCCTTCGGGCTCCACGGCCAGGTCGTAATCGCCACTTTCATTGGTGCCCATGGAAGCGCAGAAACAGTTCTCAAAGGACGCTTTGCAGCCCATGAGAACAAATTTCACCCTTTCGCGGAGCCTTTTGTAATAGTAATCCTCGAAACCGTTATACAGGTAAATGTCGTCCATGCGTTTGACAGCGTGAAGGTCGCAGCTCCGCAGGAAGATCACGCCGCCCTTCTCCTTTGGATCAGCCTCTTTGACTTCCCTTCTCCGTAAAATAGAACAGGGTTTCTGAGAGTGGCAGCAAAATCTCTTTGTAGGAGTAGTCCGATTTCTCATCAAAGACCACTTCTTCGATGCTCTTGATTTTGCCGTACCTGATGCAGTCCGTATCAGAAAACGGATTGCCGCCAGCCATGCGGACCGGTGCATAGACATCGCAGTCCTGAGACAGCTTTGCCAGGCACGCGTCAAAAGCTTCTTTTGATAACTTGTATCCCATAGTTACACCTCTCTTTTCTTTGCCATCATGAAATAGGGAATTGCCAGGAAAAGAATTGCGCCAGTCATATTCCCCAGGGTGACGACGAGTAAATTGTAGAAATATCCCCCAAGGGTCACCGCCGTGCCGCAAGGTGAGAGCAACGAGATGGTCAGCAGCGTCATGTTGGCGACGCTGTGCTCAAAAACCACAGGTGATAAATGCAAAGAGACACCAGAAAGTCATGATCAATTTTCCGCTGTCAGACTTGCAGCGAAAGCCGCACCACACCGCCAGGCAGACCAAAATGTTGCAGAGCACGCCCCGCAAGAAAAGCGGCAGTACCGGCAGCGTCATCTTCGCTAGTGCGCCGCCAGCGATAAACTGCCCACCGGTCCTTCTGCGAAGCCCGCGCCAGTGAATAGCAAAGCCAGTATGATGGAACCGACTAAGTTGCCGACCCAGCACACAATCCACAGCCTGACCGCTTCGCCGATTCTCACCTGTTTTTCTAAGATACCGATTGTCATGACCAGATTGTTTCCGTAAAAAGCTCTGCTCCTGCGATAACGACCAGGCTGAGGGCGATGCCAAAGGAGACGCCCATGATGATTTTTGTATAAGGCGCTCCGTCAAGCAGCCCGCCGATGGTGAAAATGAGCAAGATGCCGAATCCGATGAACATCCCTGCCAAGACAGACGCCAGCAGATAACCCAGAGGGCTCTTCTTAAGGAACTCAATTTTTCGCTTTTGCAGCATTTCCAATTGCGATGATTTCTTCTCTGTACATACGTTTTCCTCCTTATGCTTTGTTTGTATTTTAACAAAAAAGGACCTTTTATGTTGCACTGGCAACATAAAGGTCCTTTACTGCAAAAATTTTAAATCTGTTTTTTTCATATTCTATCAGGCCGTCGGCTTCCATATTGGAAAGTTCTCTGGTCAGTGCACTCCGATCGACGCACAAATAGTCGGCCAGCTCCAGCCGCCCCATGCTGATGACGAATTCACGGTTATCATGGAACTCCGCCTGGGCTGACAGAAATGACAGGATCTTCTCCCGCAGGGTACTCTTTGACGCTACTTCCAGACGTTCTAAGAACTGGACGTTTTTATCGGCAATCAGCCTGACCATGTTTTCGATAAGCCGATGGTGGAAGACGCAGGACAGATTACAGGAATGCAGAATCCGATCGAAGGGCATGAAGAGGACTTTGCACTCCGATGCCGTCACAAAGGTTACGGTAGACACCATATCACTGCCGCAGGCGAAGGTTTCGCCAAAGACGCCGCCTTCCTTGATCAAAACGAGAATCGTCTTATTTCCCCACAGATCCTCTTTGATCATATGCACCTTGCCGGAAAGCAGCACGCCGACACATTTCAGCGGTTCCTCCGCCAGTGAAACAAACTGGCCCTTTTTGTAAGTCTTCAGATAACTTCCCAGACAGGTCAGCATCGGCTCCAAATCCTCGTGCTTAATCCCTGTAAACAATGGCAGCGTCTTGATTTCATCTATGTAATTTCTCATGTTCTCACCTCACAATGTGACTATTATTATAATCTTTTTGAGATGTGTTGCAACGGCAACAGCCTATTTTGTTCTCCGCCGTTATGCTGTATAATATTAGAAGAAATGGAGGCGCTATCATGAAAAACCGAAGATTACAATCACCCTGGTGGATCAAAGGAACCTGCGGCTGCCACCGCGGTCACAAGATCGGAGACTCCTTCGACTTTGATACCGAGCGGGGCGCGCTCTGCCCCATGGCCATGCACGTGGCTTTCCCCTATATCGATATCCTGCGCTATGGCGGCAATCTGCCCACAGGCAAGGACGGAGACTTCCGCTTCTGCTGTCCCGATGCCGATGTCATCAATATCTTCAAGCTGGAAACCAGCGAATAAAAGCAGCATACAGTAAAACGGCACATACCACGAGTGGTCTTTGTGCCGTTTTCACTGAATTCAAGTGTCAGTGCTTATTCTTATGCTTATCTTGCGATTCTGTAAGCCTTGTTGGACCACTTGGTATACACGTTCTTTCCATCCAGGATCCTTACGCCCCTGACCTTGTAGTAATACCGGGTGCCCTTCTTTACAGCCTTAGTATTCTTGTAGGTGGTCTGTGTACCGGTCTTCGTCGTATAGAACGGCTTCGTCCCATATCCGCTGTTCTTTTTGGTAGAACGGAACAACTGGTAGTAGTCCACCTTGAATCCTTTCGATCTTTTCCACTTGATCCTGATCCAGCCCTTGCCTGCCGTTGATGAGGCTTTGATGGTGGTGGCTTTGACACCTGCCTTGATCCTCGCCGCTGTCTGCTCTGCAATGACCTTCTCCGCCTCTTCTGCCGTCATAATGGCAAAGGTTGAAAAATGCCCGGTTGTAAAGGTAAAGGTCCCGTCGTCGTTCTTCTTTCCTTCCATCCTGTGGTATCTGCCGTCCTCGTCGATGTAGACACAGACGACATCCTTGTCTTTCAGTTCCTCACTGAGTCTTACCGTGACGGTGACCTTGCCGCCGCCAAAGCTACCGATGGTCTCTCTCCGTCCACAACCTTCAGTTCCAGATATATCTGTCCTTCTTTTTCTGTCAGGTCGGCGGAGATGGTGATGTTCTCGCCTGTAACGCTGGCCGCGATGGCTTCAGCCGCCTTCTGATCAAAGGTTAACGTCCCTGCATCCGTCTTGATGGTCAGATCTGCCTCGGTCTTTTCACGATATCTTCCATGATCTTTGACGGAAGCTGGACTTCTGCTCCAGTTGTGTCACCCTTGAGGTTACAGCGTCTATAACAATTTCCTTTGACCCATTTGCCGCAGCCTTACCGATGATTTTGTCTGCCAAAGACTGATCTACCCGCACCTCTGCCTTGCCGTCTGTAACAGTTGGCTTGGTGTCCGCAGTGGTGGTCTTGTCGCTGGGATCGTTGACTACATCCTCTTCAGGAGAAGGTAACGGGGTTACCGGCGTTACCGGGGACAGGCGCTGAAAGCCATACCTCATTTAACGCATTGGACATGCTTGTTTCGAGCACAGTATCATTTTTTTGCCGATAAAGGTGGTAAAGCTTTTGGATTCATTGGCGGAATCAAACCAGTCAATAAATGCGATCTTGCCGCCATTTTTCTCGACCAAATTGCCGCTCAGCAGGATCTTTGCCTCTGCCGCTTCATCTGCAGCCTGTACGGACTTTGCACGGATCGCCGCATATCCCGATCCGCCCTTTGCGCGGACGGAGCCGCCGTCGATGGAGATCACGCCTGTGGAATAGATGCCATCATCATCTTTGCCTACCGCTTCAATTTTGCTGCCTGTAATGGTGATGTCGCCGTCTGCCTGGATGCCTCCCCAGCCCCTGTAGCGGAGATATCCGCATTGCTGTCGGTTATAATATTGCCGTACGAACGAATCGCATATACCTTTTCACTCTCAGCAGTCAGTTTTCCGCCGATCGTGATGTCTTTACCTGTGCCCACATTGGATACCGCATAATTGGTGTCTGAATAAGCTTTGATATTTTTTGCCGAAAGAATCATCTCATCCTCTGTAAGAAGCGCACACACCTTGCCCCTGGCAATTACCTGCGCATTGCCGGTGATGGAGAGACGGGTCTTTGCCGTAATGGCAGAATCGTTGGCAGAGGCAGCTTCGATCGTTCCGCCAGAAATATCCAAGTCGGCAGTTTGCAGCGCCCGCAAAGATCCTTCCGCTGTAATTTTCGGTGAGCCTGTGACCGTGATGCTGACCGGTGTGTAGATTGCACTGTCCTGAGACGAAATTGCATTCACCTCTCCGCCCGAAATTGTGATAGCACCCACGGCCTGTAGCCCACAATATAAGCCTCCTGTCGCAGTTACGTCCGCCGTTCCACTGATGGAAAGTGCGCCATTTGTAAAAATGCCAGAATCGTTCGTGCCCGTTGCATTTACCTTGCCTCCACTAATAGAAATATCGCCAGTTGCGAACAGGCCGGGATAAGGTCCTTCCGCCGTTACATTAGCCGTACCGCTGATGGAAAGGCTTCCTCCGGCACCCATGCCGTTGCTTCCAGTCGAAGTAGCGTTCACTTTTCCGCTGCTGATCGTCATGTCTGTATCCGCCCAGAGCGCAGGGTAATTGTTGCTTGAAACTGCCGTGATATCCCCGCCGGAAATTGCAATCGTCCCTCCAGTTGCCCAAAATACGTTTCTCTCTTCAGAAGCCGCTGTAATAGCGCCCCCGGAAATTGTCATATCACCGGCCGATGTAATAGCTAGAAACTCAGTATCAATATTCAGACTGCCGCTTCCCGAAATATCCAAAGCTCCGTCCGCCTTGATGCCCACAGAGACAACTTCACTCCCTTCACTAACAACAGTGCTGTCAATGAGGTTCTTACCGCTGAGTACAATGTTCAAATCGCCGGTAGCATAAATCCCCGCGCCTTCGCGTCCTTCGCGGGCAGTGATTTTCGCCGCATTGAGGGTCAGCGTATTGCTGCTTTCCTCATAAACCGCCGTACCATCGCCGCATGTGAGGGTTTTATCTTCATCCGTCAAAATATTAACTCCGTTGACCCAGATCTCCGTTGGCTTATTTTGCCCATCCCCTCCTGACGTATCAGCCAGTACACTCACCGGCATCAAAGTCAGCACCATGCACAAGGCAAGAAACAGGGTAAATAATTTCTTTTTCATGTTTATATACCTCCTATTCATCAATCGTAATCGTCACATCTTTTGCTAAAATCGGATACTCGTCTTTCTCTCCTACATAGTGCAGATAAAGATGACAGCCTGCCGCTTCGGCCTCGTCCAGCAGCGCTTCTATGTTACGCACACCACCTTTAAGCATACGGATCATGGCCTGAGCGTGTTTCAGCTCACACAGAGCTTTAACTGGCAAAGCTCCGCCACGGAAATCGGCAGGTTCTTTTGACTCCTCATTAAAAGCGCTGTACAGCACCTGGGTGTAGTGAATCGTCTGTTGTTCCCTTTGCGGCGTAAAGAACCTCCAGAACTTGGTCTCTGCCTCGGTTTTGCACCCACTGCAGAAAGACATTACCGAAAACCACATAGACGCCACTGTTTTCACAATATACCTGTCTCAAACTCATCACCTCGGCTTTCTCCTTACTTTCCTTTAGCATATACGATTTTTTCTGCAGCGATACGTCCTAAAAGTACACTCTTTTGCCTTATTAAAAAAATCCGCCAACAGATTTAATCTGTTAGCGGAATGCGCCCCCATTCTATCGCATGTTCAGTAGAAAATGTTATCGCAGAAACTTACGAATATCGTCCCGATTGTCAAGGTCCAGTTTATTTAACACAGCGGCAACCAGCTTCTTAGTATAGGACATAGAAATGTGAAGAGTCTGGCATATCTTCTCATTAGAATAGAACAATGCCAACAACCTGGCAGTCTCTAGTTCGCGATTGCTGAGAGGTACGGCAATCGCAGATGCCTTTTCTTCGTCAAACTGCCCACGCTGACAAAAGCTTTGATTGGCATTGATGTGAAGGCGAACCCGAGCAAGGAGTACGGCGCGGCTCACCGGTTTTCTGATATAATCCATTGCACCCAGCTCCAACCCCCGGATTTCATTTTCCTCTTCCAAAAGACCCGTAAGAAAAACCACCGGAATGTTTGCCGTCTTCTCTTTGTTTTTCAATTCCTTCAATACTGCAAATCCGTTGATCACCGGCATATCGATATCCAGCAGAATCAGGTCGGGCACATCCTCTCTTTCCAAAAAACGGAGAGCCATTTCTCCAGATTTGGCCAAACCGACAATGTATTCTTCACTGAGATAGCTTGCCACAGTTTTCAGCACTACAGGATCATCATCTATGACGAGAATATGGTATTTCTTCTTTATCATTCCTTCGCCTCCATTTCAGCAAGATAGTCTTCCAGCAAAGGCTGTGCTTCTTCAAAGGAAAGTTCCTCAATTAAAGCTGCCATCTGCTGCAGTCGTCCTTCTGCCCTCGTCCTCCTCAAGATCCAACAATGCGGCAACATCGCAGCGGGCCTGGGTCCAGTTGCACATTCTCACTGCCAGCACCGCACGACGGCCATAGCGAATGGGGACAACTTTTCATTATCAGGTTCAGCCTCCGACTTCGGTAAAAATTCGTTGAGTTCATCCAAAAGCCAGCGGAGACCATCGTATGCACGCTGCCACTCTAAGAATAAAGCGGCATGAATTTTCAAAGTAACTTGTCACCTGAGCGCTTTTCAATGCGGGCGGATATATGCTGGAGATCCTCCGCGCCTATTGCCTGCGCACTGGACTCAAAGAATGTATCGGAAAAACCAGGTTTTCGAAATCCTTTTTCATGGAAAACCTTTCTGCCGATTCTCTGGCTTTAGGGTAGGCTTCAATAAAATAATATGCTCTTTTTTGCAATACAAAATTAAATCGTTCCCTGAGTAGATGAGGCCGTTCTCCAATATGATATCGTAAGATGCCAACCTATCTTTGATGAAACTCATCTTTTTCGTCGCCAATCAGCGCGGGAACTTGGTGGTCAGTACGAGTCACCAAATCTGCCGGCAGGCAGGCCAGAATAGCGCTTTCCAGACTGCCGGTTCCTACAGGCTTGAAAGATAGGCGGAAAAGCCTTCTCTGAGCAGCTTTTCTCAGTACCTGTGACGGCATCGGCAGTCAGCGCGTGATGGCAGTCCCATCCGCCAGATGCTCCTTCTTCATCAATTGCAGGGTTTCGATACCATCCATTTCCGGCATCATGTAGTCCATAAAAATCACATGATAGTTTTTCCGCTTCACCATTTCTATGGCTTCCCCTGCCGCTGGCAGCAGTATCGATTTGAACCATGGTTGGTTCGAAGCGCGCAGAAGACTTTGCGATTTTCATCATTATCATCTACGATTAAGACGCGTCCTTCAGGCGCTAAAAAGCTGCCGTATTCACTATCCTGCGTATCCCGCATCAGCCACTGTCCCATGGTCCGATGGGCTCAAAGCTTTGACCTTCTGGGGCAGTTCCATGCAGAATGCACTCCTTTGCCCTTCTGGCTTTCCACCATAATCTGTCCGCCCAACCGATCAGCAATCTCTTTGGCAATGGCCAGCCCCAGGCCTGTACCTTCCGTCCGCTGCCCATCCGGCTGCTTTCCTCGTTCAAATGAAAGAAAAGGTCTTTTAGTCCTTCTTGGCCGATTCCCATTCCCGTATCTTTACTGTAATTCTCATCATCCGATAGCCGGGATGGTCAGCCTCTTTCGCCTCTGCCACAAGAGTCACTGTTCCTGCTTTCGTATATTTCACCGCATTGCTAACAAAATTCATCACAATTTGTGTTATGTGAAGGGACTACCGATGAGGACTGTCGGTATCGTCTGATCAATTTCATAGTGAAACTGAAGGCCTTTTTTCTCTGCAATCTGCAGGACAGAATCAAGTCAGAAAGCAGACGTGACTTGATACGGCCGATTTTCCACATCAAATTTCCCCGCCTCAATCTTTTTGACAAGTCAAGAATGTTGCTGATAATTTCAAGGAGCATTTTACCAGAGCGCTGAATGTCTCGCATAATCTTGAATTTCGAAACGCTGTTTCTTTCGATAAGAGAATCTCATAGCCAAAATCGTATTCAGCGGGCTGCGGATTTCCTGACTCATGTTCGCCAGAAAAGTGCTTTCTGCCCCGCTGGCTGCCTCGGCTTCTTCTCTTGCCAGTTCCAGGCTCTGTTGCTGGCGGTAAAAGTCTCAAAATCAGCATGATGACGGTTCCTAAAACCAGGCTGACCACCACAAACCCCAAGATGATATCAAAAGTCAGGGACAAATCACCTGATATGGGATCACACAGGCTGATTCAGATGAGCGTAGACACAACAGAAAGCATAAACCGTCAATTCTATCGATACAAAGAGGATTGCTTTCTTTGTATCCAACATAAAACGGTAAAAAGGCAGGCGAAGATAAAGAAACAAGGCATACTGCCTTTATAGCCGCCCGTGAAAACAAGATGGGAAAGCCGATGAGAAATACGACGATAATTGTAATCAGATAGCCCATTTGATAGCGTCCGCTTTGATTGGTGTAATACAGCAGAAATACAGCCATGGTGCCCGCCAAAGTTAACCAGGCCTGTAACAAAAAATCATTACCGACCAGCAAACAAAGCACCGCCATTACATAACTGATGGTGATCCTGCCCAGTGCAAGCAGGTTGAAAATCCGGATACGAAAATCAGGTTGACCGTCAAATAGTATCTTTTTCAGCTTTTTCATGAGGGCTCATCCTCTCTTTCATTCTTTGATCCGTTCTTTATAAAAGTATATTTGCGTTTATTATACCATGTGCATTCCGCTGAAAAATAGAATCGCAGCATGATTCAATCGATTCCTACCTTGCGACGAAGTCGAAGGATTGTGGAATCATTATACCATAAAGCAATCCTGCAAGCGATCCTCTATTTTGGAACTGGCCCAATGACCTTCCTGCATTACATACCCTTTGGTTGATTTCTTGCCACTAGGTCAGATGAATATCTCGTATACACCCAAACCGATCATCAAAAAAGGCCGGCAAGCGGCTCTGCGAATTCGCCGACCAGCTCACTGCAATTTTTTGAACGCCCGATCAGATTTCCTATGTAAAGGAAGAGAAGACTGAAGAGAAAACGAACAGAGGGCTGTAGAAAGTACAGGCAGACCGGTAATGCTGGCACCGATGCCCAGACCGATATTGTTCAAGGTCAATGCCAGACCGAGAATCAGGGGGCCTCAGTCCGTGTAAGGGTCTGAAGGGTCAGCTCTGTCTCCTCCTCACTTTCCTCCTCAGGCTTTTTTCATCTTCATAAAGAATTTTACCAGGCCGACTGCGCCAATCAGAATGATGATTACGCTTCCCAGAATGCCTGCCAGTTTTTTGCGGTAAAATAAGAGCACGCTTTTGCCCAGAATCATGGACAAAACCGTTCCCATAAAAGTAATCAATGCTACAATCAGGTTTTCCGACCACCTGATCGGCATTTTCTTGATTCCATAAGACATCCCTACTACCAGATTATCCGTATTGGAGGATACCCGAAAAGCAGGGCCGACAATAAATGTATTTGCATAGTAACACCCTTTCCTGCAAGGAAGAGAAATTTCCTTTTTATAAATCATTATATTGCTGTCAGGGATGTCTTTGTTCCTGGATGTGATACGGGGAGCGGATGGATTAGAATCGTTTGGCAAAGATAAATTACAAAAAAAATACAAATCCCCAGACGGGGATTTGTCGTTTTGGCGGAGATGTAGGATTTGAACCCCTAGCGCCGGAAAAACCGACCTACCGGATTTCGAATCCGGACCCTTCAGCCACTTGGGTACATCTCCATAACTATTAAATTATATCATAGCAGATTCATTCATTCAACACTTTTTTCACTGGAAACCCGACCTCTGTGATCATTTTGTCAGCGTCTGCTTCTGTTTGGGGTGAGACATGATAGATATTAAAATGCGGACCACAAAATTCGTAACCGTTGTCATATACCCAGTTGGCTATGGTCTCATTGATTTGCGTAATCAACTCATATCTGCCTTCGTAGGTAAGGACTGCTGCCAAAAAAGCCTCAACTTCCTTGAACTTTACCGTTTCTGTATCGCATCCCCTTTGAAGGACTGCTATCTGTACTTCCACATCCACATCCTTCGTTACGAAACCTCCATCATGAAAAATCGCCATATGGTAAGACAAGGATGCAGGTGTCAGCCCCTGCCCCTCTTGTACTTCCGCCAATCTTCTCCATAGTTGTCCTCATGATGATACGCCGGGATCCGATCCTCGTGCACATGACAAGCCGCTTTGGCACTTCCTTTGATTTCAATACTATAGCGCAGTATACCCTCCCTTTGCTGCAATGCCGTTATAGTCGTTTCAAGCTGTCTGATCTGCCGCTGCAGTTCTTCCGCCAGCTTGCGTTTTGGCAGTTTCAATCTTTAAAAAGTCCGCCAGGCTTTGGTTATCGCGATATTGATAAATTACGTCTTTTTATCTCATTCAGTCCCAGACCCATGGCCTTAAGAGCCTGAATCCGATTAGCGATGGTCAATTGTTTTTCCTCATAATATCTATATCCGCTGTCCTCGTCTATATGTGCGGGAACAAGCAGGCCAAGTTTGTCATAGTGGCGCAGCATATAGATACTGATCTTAGATAGTTTTGAGAAATCTCCAATTTTCAGCACGATCATCACCTCTTATCATTGATATTTGGTCATCGTATCACATTGCTGCAAAAAAATCAAATACTGTGCCTTGACTCTGGCATTATGCGAGACTATAGACTAAAAGAAACGGAGGTTAAAAAGATATGGATAATACAAAGAAGATGATCGAAATAAAGCATCACAAGGATGACTACGAATGTATGTGGAATGGGATTGAAGATTTATATATGGACAAAACGGGCGAAATTTTACCTGAGAACCTATTCTTTCTGCTTTTCCGGGTTCGGCTCCTTTTGTTATATGAAAACAGAAAAGTCGGAGCTGAAAAGAATGATTGCCTTGGGAGACGGCCGTACAAAGAAAATGTATGAATTTCTCGCTCCTATCGTCGGTTTTGACTACAGGCATTACTCTTACGGCACCTTTGACAAGGCCCTTAGGGAAAGCAAAACTGGAGATTGACAGAAATCATCCGTCGTCTTAGGCGCACTGGATATGTTTCATCTGCCTTATCTGGAAAAGCTGTATCATCGAGAACACATTCCTTTTCATTATATATTGATGGTCGGATATGATGAGGAGCAGGCTTGTATCTATCTTCACGACTGTGGGCGCAGGGAACTGCAGACGCTGTCCTACGACGAACTCAGCAAAGCGATGGATTGCAGCTATCCGGGGCTGAGCAAAGCAAATACAATCTGCACTGTACGCATGAACGCAGAAAAAGATAAATATCAAATTGCCCAGGAGGCATTAGCCCTCAAAAGAGAGTCTTTTTTAAATCCGCCCAGGGGTTTTCTGGGCTATCGGGGGTTTGAGAAGTTCATCGCTGACCTGCCGGCTCTGAGACTAACCCTGGGGAAAGAAGAGTATGATAAAATTCTTCTGAATATGGTTACCTTCTTTGGCACCGTACCCACCCTGCCTAACGTTTTAAAGGGTGTCAATGAGCCGGATGAAGTGGTGTTCAAAGGCAGTTTTGATAAAATGAGCAAAATGCTGAGGTGTATGGGGGAGGAGTATGGAAATTCCCAATGGCTGGAAGCTGCAAACTATTTTTTTCACGCCAGCATTGTCGTTGAAAAGATATCCCTTATCATCATCGCCTATCTGGCAGATGAAAGAGATGAAACAGAGCAACTGGCCAATTTATTTTCTGATGTCTTATCGTTAATGAAACAGGCATATCATAAACTCGGACTGTGACTGAATTATTACAAACTAATCGAAAAAGACAAGTTCATATTGTTATTCAAGAAAATTTGTACTATAATATGTTGTGTAATAAATCAGTATGGGCCCGTAGCTTAGCTGGGGAAAGCGCCGCGTTCGCAACGCGGAGACCGAGGGTTCGAATCCCTTCGGGTCCATTACAACAAAGCCATCCCATTCGGGATGGTTTTGTTGTATCTAAATCGTGGGGATTCGAACCAACCTTCACTTCGTTCACTCCTCCGCATGGCTTCACCATGCTTCGCTGTCCGTTTTCGCACTGCAGCTAAAGCTGCGCGAAAAAAAAGGCCGCAAGGGCACGAGCAAGCGAGGAAATCCGGTGGATTTCCGAGTAGTGAGTGGTCCAAGCCGACTGTATAGGAGGCGCAGGACGGTGGATTGCTTTGCAATCCGCATAAATCCCTTCGGGTCCATTTTAAAAACCATCCCATTGAGGATGGTTTTTCTATTTCAATCATGGAGATTCGAACCAACCTTCACTTCGTTCACTCCTCCGCATGGCTTCACCATGCTTCGCTGTCCGTTTTCGCACTGCAGCTAAAGCTGCGCGAAAAGGCCGCAAGGGCACGAGCGTAAGCGAGGAAAGAACGGAATCAAAGATCCCTTTTTCCACATGTCGCCCGCTCATCATATGCCTAATCACGTATTCATATCAGCCTTCGAGACCAGTTCATACATCTCCTTCTGCAAGGCACTCCCTTTCTTTTGGGCCATCTGCGCTTTGATTGCATGCCGAACCATTCTGCATTGCAAAATCGCCGGCCCAGATGCCACCGCAGAGCATGGCGGAGGATCTGCTCAAGTCAAAGCTGTACACCGCACCACCGTACCCTATTTCGTAAATGTACTTTACTTGAGAATTTCCATTTTCCGTGCAGATCAGGTCTGCAGCGTTGATTTCTTTCATCGGCATATAACCCTGCCGGTCTTAACCGGGTGCTCATGGGTTCCACGCAAAATGTGTCCATCCATCGTCTCAAGGTGGACGATCGTCTTCTCTGTTCCTTTATATATGTTGCGAACGACACTGTGGCCGTGGTCCGTCGCAACGACTTCTCCAATCTGAATTCACTGGCCCGCTGGCAGGAACCATCGGACATTTTAATCAGTGTATCGGCCGCAACACAGCCCCATTTGATCTGTATGCGTTCGATCTCTGCCACAGTTGAAACATTGGTCTGCGGGTTCAAGACGCTATCCACTGTAATCACCGGATGTAATGCGTAGCTCGGATAATCCTCATGGACAATACTGAGTGTAAATTTTGCTGAGAGATTCACTACAGTCTGGACAGAAAAGTTGCTGAAATCCAGATCTGCACGCCAGTCCACATCGAAGTTCCAATTGAGTTCTTTCTCATTGGGACTAATGACATATTGTCCTATGATTCCTTTGGATTCTGATACTGAATTGATTTGCCGTTTTCAAGTATCAAGCTCAGTGTCGGCTCTTCTCCTGGGTTTTTCATTACACTTCTTATGTGCAGCTTATCGTCAACCCTGATTTTTCCACTGTACGGAAGTTTTACATGTGCAACTTTTTGTAGCGATCGACTGTGTTTGTATAGTGATAGTCAGTATGCTCGCTGACCTGTTCCTCACGATCATAGAGAACCTGAGTCAGCTTGCCGTCCTTTGCCCGTGGCGCCGAAATAGAAAGTTCGGTGAACATCTCCGCACCCCGGCTATCTCCCTTTGGAAGGGTATACTCACGGGTGATTTCTTTGTAGAAACCCCGTCAATACTCCAGGAGAAAGTACTTTTTTAATCCGCACGCCCTCACTAGCTGCCGCCATCGTGTGAGAATTATTAGATTGGATCCGTATTTCATTATAGGCGCTGTCTTCATAATAACGATGAATCGCATCGACACGTTTACCGCTCTCCAGTTCAAAGATTTCCGCTACGACAAACAAAATCTTTGGTTTTCCGGCAATCGCGGCGCGCATCAATATATTGAAACCGTGAGAGCTGAGAAAGGCTGATTCAATTTCAGCGTAGATATCGGACGAACTGTCGTTACCATTGGTTACTGTCAGCGCGCGGCTATCTAGCCGCTGCACTTTTGAAAGAACCGCATACGCCACTGGAAATTCTGATTTTATCTGCTCTCCTCCAAGCTGCTGTAAAGCATAAGACTTCATAACCTTACCTCCTGTTGAGTCTAGGCGCTTTTGCTATTCTGGCAGCAGTCTCATCGTCAACGGTCTGAATGAGATGTGCGAAAGGCTGCATCGTTAAAAACTCCTTTGTGTCCATAGTATCGACATTGGCAGTAACGGAGACGTTGACAAGGTCTGAGGACAACAGCTGCTGGGTCAGTGGAAATACAGCCTCTTCACCACCCTGGCTTTCAATATTGGCTGCACTCATCACACCCTGTCCCTGTGTCTGTACTGTAATCGTCGGTAAAGAATCAATTTTATTTTCCCCTTAGGCAGTATTGTGACTTCATCCTGTGAAACCTGCACATCCATATAAGCACCGAGAGACTGTCTCTGCTGCCCTACTTCAAGGAGCTTACCTGAAGTGGAAATTTGCACCAAAGAAGACTGCTGTGAACCTAGTTTTACCTGACCTGCCTGGCAAGCTGTAATTTCAAAACTAGTATTATCGTGATCGGCGCCTTGCTGAAACAAGGGCGTAATATCAAAGGACTGCCGCTTGCCCAGTGTTACCGTCTGGGCGCCGATATTGCCCATTCCAGGCAACGCGCCAGATACAAAGCGATCATTCTTTTGAACCTCTGGATTATATAGATAGTACTTGCCATCTTCGACGAATACAGTGCTGGCGAGATCTCCCTGCTGGCCGCTCTTTGCCGGCTGGTGTACAAAGTAAAGAATCCCATCTTCTATGCTGTTTACGCCGATCAGCCTTCCCATAAGCTGACCTATGCCTGTAATCAGTGTAGATCCAATTGTTTCTAATACTCCATTTTTCATATTGTATTTCCTTTCTCTATCTGGGTACTATTTGTTTATTGACGCACAGCCAATGCTTCGGCAAGACGTCTTGAAACAGGTTCAACGTCTGCGCCTTCACTGGAAACCTGCACGACTGCATTTTCTATGACGAAAAGCCAGAATGTATGGTCTATTCCGAAGGCAAAGTTAGTAAAGTCGAGGGCAAGACTCTTGATCTCTGGATTTGCCACTCCAGCCAGCTTTGAGGCAATCACCATCAACGTCTCCTCACGACCGGGGGGCAAAAATCAGTTCAATCTGATATTGTTCTCCCGCATGCACTACATCATAAACGGTATGACTTTCCGACTCTTCCAGCATGATACAAGTTGTTAATCCCGACTCCTCGAAGAAATCCGACGCTGCTTCCTTTGTTAAGATTGCGCATCGCAAGGGGCAGCGGATTTTCAATGACACCAAAGCGCTGGAGTAAACGCCAGTACTGGCCTTTATCTGTTTCTGAATCGTAGATAACACGCAGAGCATTCTCCATACTCAGCCCGCCTACTTCCTTTGGCGTTGACGGCAAAAATTGCAGTCCTCTCCGTCAGCGACCAGACGTTCACGATAAAACATGTTAACATAAGGCACCCCCACTGGTACGTTTACATTATTAAGGGCAGTCTCCCGCAAAAGGGATTCCCAGGGGCAGCTGCGCTGCTTTTTCCTGCTGGCCCTGGCAATCCCGGATTTGTGCCTGCGTCAATCTTCAGGCAGGCGTCAAACACCGGTGTGTTCTGAACTGATGCTGCACCATCGACAGTGACCTCGTGATAATGGAAGTTGCCGGCAAATGGCGGCGCCCACGCGTTCCCGCCAATAGAAATAATCGGATTACATGCAAAGCCATTGTGTGGAGGGACCGGATTGTATATGTGCCCAATTCCGGCAGGTACGCCTAATGCCAGTGCTTCGGTCGCTACAATGGTTGCACAGTCAGAACAATTCAGCCTGCTCGGGGTTGTAAACTTGCGATCGTGTATGTACTTCTGCAGCTTTATTCCGTTTTCATCGCCAGCAGGTACGGCATAAAAACAGGCGCCATGACGAGTATCGTAACGAAAACGCCCGCAAGTGTTCAGCTCTTCAGTCAAAGCCTCCAGGTGCTGAGCAAAGGTATTGGGTCTAACGCCGGCGTGAGCCTGCGGCATAATCATCACAAGCAGAACAGCAGATATCAAGCACCGACGTCCAGACATAATTAATTTCGCTCTCAGAATATGTTTCGCTGTCGCTCAACCACGGTTCAAAGGGAGATCTGGTAAAAGATAGACTGTCTGGTCTGTGGAAGTGATCTTCTGCTTAATTGCTGAACCTGCTTCCTGATAGTACCAATCAAAGCTTTGAAGCAATCGCATGGCCTGGTTTGCCAAAGCTGGCGATGCAAAATGCGCACTGGGAACATTCAGGTTTAAAAACCACGCTGCCGCGCGGAGGAACCATGACCCCTGGACAAGTAAGATTTCCAAACAATGACGGGTGGGAGGTTTCCTTTGCCGTAATGATTAAGTTTATCGGCGTCGGTGCGGTATTGTCTACCCCAATCTCTATAGGTATATTTGGTCCCAATGCGCTCGGAACAAACACGCCCACGGGTGACAATCCGTCCCCAGTTCGAACCTGGGCGGGATCGGCTTATTGCCGTCTACCCGGCAGTGCAGACTTCCCGCAGCGGGGTCGCCGTCCTGGTTAAAGCAAATCGAGTTTATCTTAATTGACATCTATTACCTCCATTCCGCAATGGTACCATAATTATAATATATGATTGTATCATATATCGTATAAATGGTCAAATTATTCAGTCAATTCTACAGAGGGGGGGGAGCTGCACGACTACTCAAAGGATGTGTTTGTTATATCTAAATCGTTCACTTCTTTGACAGCCACTTATGCAGAACCTGATGCAGTTGTTCCATATCGACCGGCTTTGCCAAGTGCTCATTCATGCCGGCTTCCTTCGTCTTCTGCCGGTCGTCGGCAAAGGCATTGGCCGTCATTGCAATGATAGGCATTCTCTTAACGTCTTTGCGCGGCAGCTCTCTGATCGCCTTTGCGGCAGTACAGCCGTCCATCACAGGCATTTGCATATCCATGAAAATCAGGTCATAATATCCTTCTGGCGAAGATGTCATCATGTCCAATGCAATATTTCCATCCTTTGCTGATTCAACGGCTGCCCCTGTAGAAGAAATCAGTTCTACCGCGATTTCCCGATTTAACTCATTGTCCTCAGCCAACAAAACCCGCTTTCCTGCATATAGGCGGCGCTCTAGCGGTTTTGACTCACTTATCCTCTGTCTTACACCTGATTCAACAAACTGATTGAGTTTGTAAATGAGACAGGAGCGGAACAGCGGCTTAGTAATAAAACCGTTCGCGCCGGCACTGATAGCCGAATCCATCTGATCGGACAAGTCATAGGCTGAAATCATGATGATGGGCAGATCAAAGCCGACTGCCTCTCTTATTTTGCGTGTCGTCTCCATTCCATCCATTGCCGGCATTTTTAAGTCGACGATGACAGCAAAATAGTCCTCGCCCTTACGGTGGGCGTCCATGACCATCTTCACTGCCTCCTCTCCTTCCAGCGTCCAGTCTGCTTTCATCCCTAGTTCCAATAGCCTCGTGCAGGTGCTCTGGCATATGAGTTCATCATCATCCACGACTAGCACAGACAGATCCGCCAAAGCGCCATATCCAATCGGTTCATCCTGAATCCTCAGTTGAATTCTCGCAGTAAAGCGGCTGCCCTTTCCGTACTCGCTTTCAACTTCAATGGTGCCGTCCATTAACTCTGCGATACTTTTACAGATAGATAAACCCAATCCAGTTCCCTGTACCATTTTAATTTTCTCGTCATTTGCCCGCTCAAAGGGTTCAAATAATTTATGTAAGAAATCTGGCTTCATGCCAATTCCAGTGTCCGACACGATAAACTCGTAACAAGCTGTCCCTGAACACTGGGAGGAGATTTCGTTGATATCAAGGTGATACGGCCCCTCTCCGGCGTATACTTTACGGCATTAGACAGTAAATTTAACAGCAGCTGCTGCAGCCGCTGCATATCGCTGATTACTGTTTCGTGGGAAAGATCATTGATGTAAGCGTTAAAGGAGAGCCGTTTTGCAGAAATCTGAGGCTGTACCATGGTAACGACTCCGTGAACCAGCTCTGCCAGACTGACTTCTTCCTCTGCCAACACCATATGACCACTTTCTATTTTTGACATATCCAGGACTTCATTGATTAAATTCAATAATAGTTTAGAGGAAACGGAGATCTTACCAAGGCAATCCTCAATCCGCTCAGGATTGTCAAGGTGAGAAGATGCGATAGCCGTCATTCCCATGATGGCGTTCATCGGTGTCCTGATATCGTGACTCATCCGTGAGAGAAAATCAGATTTTGCTCGATTGGCCTCTTCTGCAGCTTCAAGCGCATTCTGTAAAGCTTTTTGTCTGTTCCGTCAGCTTCTTCTGCATCTCTCTCAATTCTGTCACGTCAGTGATATCGATGAAAATAGCTAGATAAATCGGGCAGCCCTCTTGCCACTCAATGCAGGTCGCACTGACCTGCAGCCAGAGATTTCTGCCACGAAAATCGTCAACCTGCAGGACAAACTGAGTGGGCCTGCCCGCCATAATATCCGTCTTATGTGCCTCAATCACCTCCCTATTGTGCCGTATATTGCTCATGTGCAGGAAAATAGCCTCTTTGTTGTCAGAAGGTTCCCCAAAGTACATTTTAAACCTGGAATTGCTGTCTAATAACTCCAGACTGCAATCCAGACCGATGCGATATTTAGCGACAAATCCCGGCAGACTTTCGTATGCAATGGACTTCTCTCTTTGTATCTTCACAATATCGTCAATATTGGTCATGACAGTATAAGCAACTTGATACCCATTTACATACTCGTCGGCAAAAGCCGTAGAAAATTGAACCCATACGCGATCGCCGTTCTTTTTTCCGCATGGGTGCCGCCAGCTTGTATCCATTTTCCTGATTGTTTAGAGCGGCGATGACCGTTTCCATCAGTTTCTCCCACTCCTCAGGATCTTGCGCATAATAGAGATCCGGCCGGTTTTGAAAGACCTCTTCATATTCTTCTTTTTCCCAACCGATGGTCTGATAATAAAAATCATTGGCCCAGATAACAGTGAAGTGTTCATCGAGCAAATGTTTACTCACGCTGACTCCCAGCAGCTGCATCAAAGTATCGTATTCGTAATCAGACGGGCATGAACGTCTATTACCGTCTGATTTCACCATCTCTTTTTCCAAATCTGTCATGTCATTCTCCTCCGAATTCACCCCAGCAGCAAGGTCGGACAACCTTGTTCATGTATATATCTCTATTATTATAATACAGAAAACAAATAGCTCAACACTCCGTAGAAATTTGTTTCTAAAAATGTTAAAATGGAAAGAGACATAAAATGATCGGAGGTATTATTTATGCATAACGAGCCTGCCTATTCAAAATTAATCTACGAATACTTTGTTTTGCGTTTTCAATTCCAATATTATAAATATGGAGACAAGCTCCCTCCAATCGAAACGTTATGCCGCAAATTCGGTGTATCGCCCCTAACAGTCAAAGCGGCCCTCACGCGTCTGCAAGAAGAAGGTTATGTGTCTATCCAACATGGCAAATGCACCCAAGTGACCTTTCAGCAGGATGAAGCAGCGTATAGACAATTTAAACAAGATTTCTTTGCCGACCGCGTTCCCTTGTACTCTGGCTTTTACAAAACAATGGATTTGATATTTCTACCGCTTTACGTAGAGAGTTTTCAGCGCATGGATGAAAAAAAAAGATTTGACCTATCTTCGCCATATTACAGAGCGTTTAAATCCTGACGACTTAGTCAATTTATATTGCTTTCTACTGCAGAAATTGGAGAATCCACTGGTATTAAATCTTTTTTGGGAGACTTCACTATTCTTAGGATTTCCCTCTTTGAATCAAATTGACCTGCCTGGTTTTATAGTATCGAGCTGATGAAAGAACGTATTTCCCAATTAATCACAAGCGGTCAGAAAAAGGACCACAAATTAATCATTGACTCTCAAGGTGCTTTAGAGCGAGATATATCAGAAAAGTTTATCGACTATTTAGCTGGGCAAACGTCAAAAGAAACTGTCAGGAAACCGATTTCATTTCGTTGGAGAATCTATCGAGATCGGCCACAGATTTGTTATAATTTGGCAACGCGTATTCTTCATCATATTTATCTAGGCGAATACCGCAAGGAAAGTTTTTGCCTTCCTATCAGACAATGGCAGATAAATATCGAGTATCTCTCAGTACTATACGGCGGACCATCCGTCTTCTCAATGAAATTGGGCGGTTCATTCCATCAAGGGAAAGGGACGCATATTCTTTCTTTTGATGAACAAGGGCATGAGCCAAATTTTGATAACCCTGCCATTAGGCGCAACCTGGCGTATTTTATTAACGCGTTTGAAATCTTAAAATTTTCCATTGAAGGCATCAGCCGCATCACCCTGCCGGTCATTTCCCCTCAATCAGAAATGATCTGATAAAACAGCTGGAGTCGCATCTGCAGTCCCATAGCAGCCAGCTTGCGTCAAACGAACTGCTCGTATTTATCTCTACTTACAGTCCGTTACCAGAACTAAAGAAGTTTACGAAAAACTATATCGATTGATGCTCTGGGAGTTCCTTTACTGAGACATCGCAGAGAAGAATCAGGTATAGAGGAAATCACGATTCAGTTTACAAAACAGATGATTGCCTCCCTTAAGAAAGAGGATTTTTAATGGCTGCGCAAAGCTGCTGGGAGATCTCTATGCACAGCAATATCCCATTGCAGAGGCCTATTTGTATCGACGGGGATTGAAACCAGAAGAACTGAGGTGCCCGCCAGCAATCAGGCTCCCTATTTAGATACAAAAAAAAGAGATACAGACGGCTGTATCTCTTTTTTATTGAACTACTCTTCGTATTCGATGACTGCTTCGTCTCTTGATCCTCTGTCCAGCTGATGCCGGGCTTTTCGATTCTCTACGCTGTCAAAGATGATAGAAAAGTCATAATCTGGCGGATAAAGGGCTTCCGCCGCAACTTTCAATTGCAGACGGTTGTGCTTCACTTTGCGCTTTTTCCCTTTTTACCTGTACTGTTACGTCGCCGTTCTCGTCTGCCGGTTTATATACAATTCCAATTTCTTTCTCCGGCAGCACCAGGACACTGTCTCCCCATCTTGAACTTACTCCTGACATCTGTCGCCTTCTTTGGATCACTCTTGCGGACTAATCGGCTCTTTGGAGCCGCCATAGACCCGCATTCAGATGCAAAGTCCTCGCTACGATGCCCATACACCTCGTAATAGGCTCTATCCAGAAGATGTGATGCAAGCCCCAGCCTTTTGGCGATGTCAGAGCACAGCTTTCTCCCGATTTCCCAAGCTCCAGACGATATAGCGGCTGCAGGCTGTCCCGATCAAAAGCCATCCTTGCGCCGATCACATTTTCTTTCTGTCTGGCATAGGATTTCACCTGGGGGTAGTGTGTCGTTACCAGGAACATGCACTTACGCAGACGCAGCTCATCGAGGACTGCCACAGCGATGCCCATGCCTTCTGCCGGATCTGTTCCGCTGCCAAGTTCATCGAGGATGACAAGGCTGTCGGGGCTTGCGCTCTCAAAATCCGTATCACGTTGGTGATATGTCCAGAAAAGGTGGAAAGGTTCTGTGAGATATTCTGGCTGTCGCCGATGTCACACCAATAACCATCCTGCATGGCGATATAACTCCCTTCTTCACAAGGAATGTGCAGACCGCATTGTGCCATCAGAGACAGAAGGCCTGCGGTTTTGATCGCCACCGTCTTTCCGCCGGTGTTGGGACCCGTAATAATGATTCCGGTCAATGATTCTTCCATCTTAAGATCCAGTGGCACGCAGGTTGCGGGATCCAGCAGCGGGTGCCGCCCCTGCCTAATATCCAGCCTCCGTTCGCAGCCGATTTCTACAGGCCGCGCACCCATAGCCGCACTGGAGCGCTCCCTTGGCAAAGAGCACGTCTAGGATTTCCATCGCCTCCATGTTGCGCCTGATGACAGGTTCCTGCTCAGAAACCATGGCAGTCAGCGTATAGAGAATCCGGCGCACTTCATTGTCCTCTTCAATGGACAGCTCCGCAAGTTCGCTCTGCAGCTTTGACACCGATGACGGCTCCATGAAAACAGTGCTTCCCTTGCCGGATACTTCTATGACGGTCCCGCCAAACTGGCTTTGATAGCGCCTCTGTACCGGCAGCACAAACCGGCCGTTGCGGCTGACGATACACTGCTCCGCCAGATACTTGCTGCGGCTCTTGAGGACGTGATTCAGCTTTTCCTTAATCTGTCCTTCGACATGCTCCTGCTTCCGGCGCAGATTTCGTAAGGCTGGGCTGGCGTCATCATAGACCCGCTCTTCCTGGACGCTATGGTCGATTTCGGACTGGAGTTCGGAAAGGTCTCCGATGCTGCGTCCATAAGCGCCCATTGCCTGATCCAGGATCTCTCCCCGCTGCAGGTATTTCGCCATGCGCCCGCAGGAAGCCGCAAATTTAGATACGGTCACCAACTGGCCAGTCGTCAGCATTGCTCCGATTTCTGCCTGTTTCAGGGCTTCTTCCATGCCGTTCATGGAGACCAGAGGCGGCGTGCCGCAGGTATCGAGGACCTTGCGCGCTGCAGTCGTCTCCTTCATCTTGCTGATGCACTGCTCTTCTTTCATGAACGGCTCAAGTCGATCCAACACTGCTTTCGCCTGTTCCGACAGTGCTAACTCTTTCAACTTTTCTATGATATGATAAAATCCCAATGCTTCATAATGTGGATTTTTTAACATTTTGATTTCTCCTCTTCGCTTTCTATTGGATTGCGGCTGACACAACGGCCTCCTGCCGTCACAAATGAGAATGCGCAAGGAACATGATGTTTATACAACAAAAAAGCACAGTCAAAACCATGCTGATGTGCTCTTACCAAAGAGAGGTGTCATCCGCCATAGTCCTGTATAAAGAAACTTTTCGCATAGCAAAGGAAACGGTTTTCATAACCGTTCTGTTCTTACGCTGATTCATGTTCCTTACAGTACTACAATGGACAAAAAACTACCCCTCAAAATTTCAATATTTGTTTCTGATATACGGATATGATACCACATGACTTTTTGCTGTCAACATGTTAAAATCTTCCCTCTACGGCATCGACACGAAGTCAATTGAAGCGCCTTCATTTTGCAAAAAGCAAGACATGATGGCACAAAATGCCGTCTACGCCTACAATTCCGCCTTCATTTCAGATTTTTTCACTTTACTTTGCACGCCCCCCTTTGCAAACCTCTCCAAATTTCGAGTTTGTAATACATTAATTCCCCATATTATAAAATATATTACATAAAATCAAGCTGAGTGCAGCCAAATAAGAGGTCAGCCACACTTAATACCAGCCAGATTCGTCTTCTTTGCGCAAGTAGGACGCCATAATTCAAATGAAGGCGGATTGGTTTACAATAATCAAAAAAGTGCAAGTAACACGCAAAAAATAGAAATGAAGGCGCCAAATGCGTTCATAGCTTTCGTAGTCATGAGTCAGACATTCCATAGTCATGAGTCAGAATAACCTTCACAAAATTCTGTAAATGGTATATTTACTATAACAAGTGAGGTATTCGTTATGAAAAAATTCGGATTTTGATTGCAAACCCTGCCGGCAATATCACCATATTTGTCCTGGATCACTTTGAGCCCCGCCAGTACCAGTCTATTGCCTCGCAGCTTTAGCAATGACAGAACTGAAGGAGAGCAGGTCGCTTTTGTCGCAGATGAAAACACCATGCATATGTGGCATGGAATTCTGTGGAAACGCTTCCAGAGCCTTCGCTCTGATGACCGCGCAAAAACAGGGCATTGCCGGATACGGCCAGGTGGAGATCAACGTCAGCGGCTGTGATCAGCCACTGTCGGTAAAGTAAATACAGAAAATCAGTTTACCAGAATCGGGATGCCGCCCCTCTGCGCATAGAAAAATGGGAAAGGCGGTTTGCCAAGAGGCTCTTATCTAGTGGACATGGACGGCATCATGCACATCGTCGTCAGAGATATGGCGCCGACCCTGGAGCATTTCAATGAGATCAAAGATCTGGTCGATAAAAAGTTCGACCCTCCGGCTATGGGGGTCATGTTCTTTAACACCACCGCTGGCACCCTTACGCCTGTGGTCTACGTCAAAGAGGTCAATACTACATACTTTGAAGGCAGCTGTGGTTTCCGGCACCACTGCTGTCGCCGCCGCCTTTTCCTCTGCAGACGAGCCAGATGGCTCTTATCGCTTTACCTTGCCGCAGCCAGCAGGAACGATTACGGCAACTGTGGATAAAGTGCAAGGCGAGGTCAAGGCGGTCTATATCGAAGGCACAGTCTCTCTCAGTGAAGTGATGGAAGTGGAAGTGGTATCTCCTTAAAGGAAGGCTCATTATCTTCTTTATTTTTTGCTCAATCGACCGGTTTTACAGATTTTTTGAGAAACTGTTTTGTACTAGTGTTTTTAATAGTTATAGGGCACAAATCAAAGCATCTGCAACATTAGTTAAGAAGAAATGTCTAATTTGCAATCGTTTCAGAGGTTTCTCCAAAACGATTATTTTATTCAATTATAACAAAAAATCTCGGTATTTGACAAGAAACAGAGCTGTCACACTAGAAGACTTTCGTTCTAGTATAACAGCTCTGTCGTTATTTCAAATTCTCCGGATTGAGCTCCTCAATTCCGGTATGGTAAAGATGCCGTCTTTTCTGATCAGTTTGTCGTCCAGCCAGATTTCACCGCCGCCGTACTCAGGACGCTGAATCATGACCAAATCCCAGTGGACCGCTGACTGATTGCCGTTGGGCGCATCCTCGTAGCACATGCCCGGTGTCAGGTGGAAGCTGCCTGCAATCTTCTCATCAAAAGGGTATCCTTCATCGGGTGGAGGACATACGGATTCACGCCGAAGGCAAACTCACCGAAGTATCTGGCGCCTTCGTCGGTATCCAGCAGCTCGTTGATTCTTTTCGTATCATTGGCCGTCGCCTTTTCAATTTTGCCGTTCTTGATTTCAAAACGGATATTCTCATAGGTGAAACCCTGCTCCTGGGAGACGGTATTATAGGTGATATAACCGTTCATGGAGTTCTTCACCGGCGCCGTATAGACCTCTCCGTCAGGAATGTTCATTTACCGTCGCATTTGACTGCACCGATGCCTTTGATGGAGAACTCCAGATCCGTTCCCGGTCCCTTAATGTTGACCTTGTCGGTTTTGTCCAGAAGTTCCTTGAGCGGGTCCATGGCTTTGCTCATCTTTTCGTAGTCAAGGGTGCAGACATCGTAGAAGAAGTCGGCAAAGGCCTCCTGGCTGGTTCCGGCTAACTGCGCCATAGACGGGTTCGGATAACGCAAAATGCACCACTTGGTATCGTTGACCCTGTAATCCAGTACCGGGCGCATCAGCTTGCGATAGAGGTTCATCTTCTCCGAAGGCATCGGCCAGCTCGAAGCGTTGTCCCCTGCTCTGACGGCGATGTAAGCGTCCATGCCCTTCATCTGTGCCAGCTGGTACTCATTCATGAACTTGACCTGCTCTTCGTCGCAGTGCAGCAGCACCTCACGATTTACTTCACTGTCTCTGATATTGACAAAAGGCTTCCCGCCCGCCTCGTATACGTCTCTGATAATCTGCTTGATCAGCGGTTTACATTCCGCCCCCTCGTAGTCGATCAATATTTTTTCGTCCTTCTGGATGTCACAGGAATAGTTTCCAGAGCTTTTCGCCAGCTTCTTATCTCTTGGATCCATCATCGTCCTCCTTAGTTTTTGCTGTTAGATTTATGAAACGATTATACTATGTGCATTCTTTTAGAAATACAATCGCGGCACATGATTCAATCGTTCTTACCTTTCGGCAACGCCGTTAGATTTATGGAACTATTATACCATGGCGATACCCTTGAAAATACAATCGAACGTCATGATTCAATAGTTTTCCACCTTGCGACGAAGTCGTTAGATTTATGGAACTATTATACTGCGGACAATCCTTTGAAAATATAATCGTAGTCCGCAATTCAATAGTTCCTTCCTTTCGGCAACGCCGTTAGATTTATGAAACTATTATACACCAAAACCCTTGTATTTAAAATAAATGTGCCTTAAAATATATCTATATTGAGAAGACGAGGCATATACAGATGGAAAACTATTTTTTAGCAACCCCAAGGCCGGCCAGGGCAAGGGAATTGACAAATTGGCTGCCAATATCGGAGGGGGCGCAGCAGCCCCTCGGCATGACTGCCAAGATCTATATCACCAAAGGCGTGGGCGACGGTGAACGGAAGGCCCGCGAGACAGCCCAATCCCTGGATGGCCGGCCGGCCAGATTTTACGCCTGCGGCGGCGATGGAACCAACAACGAGATCATCAACGGGACAATGGGTTTTGATCAAATCGCCGTCGGCTGTATCCCCATAGGTACCGGCAACGACACCGTGAGAAACTTTCCAGGGGACTTCCTGGATATCAAAGCACAGCTCCTCGGCCCGACGCAGAAAATCGACCTGATAAGATACAGCGGCGTCCTCAACGGAATTTACCAGGAGAGATTTTGTGTAAACATGTT
>VOFH01004066.1_pt1 | contig 29516 bp, 52 predicted proteins | sample 5384091 | NCBI WGS metagenome assembly VOFH01 (sample SAMN12384727, study PRJNA508395) | human gut metagenome | isolation source: healthy gut G | host: Homo sapiens
AAAAAAAAAAAAAAAAAAAAAAAAAAAAAAAAAAAAAAAAAAAAAAAAAAAAAAAAAAAAAAAAAAAAAAAAAAAAAAAAAAAAAAAAAAAAAAAAAAAAAAAAAAAAAAAAAAAAAAAAAAAAAAAAAAAAAAAAAAAAAAAAAAAAAAAAAAAAAAAAAAAAAAAAAAAAAAAAAAAAAAAAAAAAAAAAAAAAAAAAAAAAAAAAAAAAAAAAAAAAAAAAAAAAAAAAAAAAAAAAAAAAAAAAAAAAAAAAAAAAAAAAAAAAAAAAAAAAAAAAAAAAAAAAAAAAAAAAAAAAAAAAAAAAAAAAAAAAAAAAAAAAAAAAAAAAAAAAAAAAAAAAAAAAAAAAAAAAAAAAAAAAAAAAAAAAAAAAAAAAAAAAAAAAAAAAAAAAAAAAAAAAAAAAAAAAAAAAAAAAAAAAAAAAAAAAAAAAAAAAAAAAAAAAAAAAAAAAAAAAAAAAAAAAAAAAAAAAAAAAAAAAAAAAAAAAAAAAAAAAAACTCGTGATAACGCAGAAATAAATTTATCTATTTATAAAGCGAAGGATATGAATGAAAACAGCCATGCTTGGTTTATTTTCATGGGGGTGGTTTTTTCTTAAAGATGAAGCCTATATTCATAAAATTGTAATGAAATATGCTTTATTTGCAAAATACAGTTGTTTTTGTACATTATAGAACTTGTGATGGCTATCTATTTCCTACCCCATTTTATGTTTGCTGTGATGCAATGGAATATGTATGGGAAAATGCTGAAATTTAAATATCGATAAGGATAGAATTGCAGTAGGCGGAGATAGTGCTGGTGGAGCATTGGCTGCGTCATGTACGCATTGGTGCAAAGATCATCACATTTTATTATGTTTCCAGTTATTAATTTATCCAGTGATTGATAAAAGAATGAAAACAGATACAGCTATTAGATACAAATACGGCCCTTTATGGAATAGTAGTATGAGTAAGAAAATGTGGGAATTATATTTAAGAGATGGAATAACGGATAAAGAAGAATATGCGAGCCCAATATTAGCGAAAGATTTTGGAGGTTTACCACCTGCGTTTATTGAAATTAGTGAGTTTGATTCCCTTTTATGATGAAGGAAAAAATTATGCCCAAGTATTAAGAGAGTTTAACATACCGGTTGAATTATCGGAAATAAGGGCGGTTTTCATGGTTTTGATATATTGCAAAATACCGAGTTGACAAAATATGCAATATCCAATCGCTGTAAAGCGTTATTTCATGTATTCCATGAAAGTTAAACCAATGATAAGTCAGTTTCGCTGAGTATTTCATAAAGTTTTAAAGAAGATGAAATTTTGAAAGTCAGTTGCTGGTTTTGGGAGTTCTCTTTAATATTTGTCTGTTTTTATGTGATTTTTTCCCAGAAGACATCAAAAATTTCGTTATTTAGAAAAAGGAGAAAACCGTTGGATTTGTGGTTCAAATCCAACGATTTTCTAAAAGGTATTGCTAAGGCAGTTAGTTGCTGTGATTTTGATTTTTTCTATTTTGAGCGTTTTGATTGTTTTTATTTTGTTTTTTGAGTTTGAGTTTGTGTGGTTGTGTTTTGAGCGTCTTGAGAATGGCCGCAGTTTTCATGAGTTGTGTTTTTTTCTGTTTTGAGCGTTTTGTTTATCCATGAGAATTCACCCCTTATCAGTATTTTTATGTCTCATTTTTCTCTGCTTTATACGAGTAAATGTTCTGGAGTTGATATTTTTGATAAATTTACCAATCGATTTTTTTAAATAAAATGGAACAGCTTTTACAAGATGATTATCCTGCGTTTTTAGAAAGTTTTCTATTCCAGACATCTAAAAGGGAGTACGTTTAAATCCTCTAAAATGCACTTGGGACATTTTGGAAAAAAATTTACCTTTTACATTATCACCGTCCCCTTTTTCCACTTTCATACTATATTGAAGAGAAGAAGCCAAGGTTGGTATACTGCCCTTGCATCATGCGGGAGTATTTTATTCTCAAGAACCTTCCGCTGCTTCCGCTGTAACTGTTCTCAATCCCAAACCGGGTGAAATTATATTGGACCTTTGTGCGGCACCTGGCGGAAAATCTACTCAAATTGCAGGGCTATTGGACGGAAAAGGTCTTTATGGTCAATGAAATCGTCAAAAATCGTGCCAATGTTTTACTGTCCAATATAGAACGGCTGGGCGTGCGAAACGCAGTGGTATCTTCGTGTCATCCTGATGTCTTATGCAGCAAATTAGCCGGATTTTTCGACAAGGTACTGGTAGATGCCCCATGTTCGGGAGAGGGGATGTTCGAAGAGATGAGCAAGCCGTTACAGATTGGAGTTTGGAACATGTAAAGACATGTGCGGTACGGCAAGCTGCGATTTTGATTCCGCTGCACAAGCGGTAAAAAAAATGGAATCTTGGTGTACTCTACTTGCACTTTTCCAAAGAAGAAAACGAGGGATACCGTATCTGCTTTTTGGAACGTCATCCAGAATTTGAATTGGTAAACAGCGATGTTACCTTCGGACGCCCGGGCATTGGTTTAGAAAAAAAAACAAGACGTATTTATCCTATGGACGGGAGGAGACGGACATTTGTTGCAAAACTACGCAGAGTCAAAGAGAATCCAAACCATCCCAAATTATTTACTCCAAAACAAAAAACAAGATGTAAAATTAGCTGAGGAACTGTTGAACTCTATTATGAAAGAACCGTGGGAACATGAAATACTGCAAGTAAAAGAACAGTTTTGTTACTTCCTAACAGATTGCCGCAGTTGGACGGTTTTGGGTGTATTGCGTGCGGGTGTCCCGCTGGGAGAAGGAAAGACCAATCGAATTGAGCCGGCACACGGTCTGTTTATGGCGGCAAAACCGGAAGAATTGTATCAAGTGCTTTCTTTTGCCAATGATGACCCGGCGCTCAAACAATTTTAAAAGGGGAAGAAATTGCAGTACCGAATCATCTGAAAGGATTTACAGGAATTGCAGTGGAAGGTGTGCTGACCGGTTTTGGAAAATGTTCTGCGGGACGCTTAAAGAATAGATATCCAAAAGGATTGAGAAATTTTAGCTATATTCACTATATTTTTGCACTGCCGCTTGAAAGTGAGGTCATTTGGTGGTACAATAAAATAGAATAAAGTGAAAGAAGGTCTTTCCCAATGCAGGAAATCAAAGTTGAACTTACAAAACAACCAAAGGCAAAACCAACAGATGAAACAAAACTTGGTTTGGTTCTATTTTACAGACCACATGTTTGTCATGAATTATGATGAAGGTCAAGGATGGCATGATGCTCGTATTGTCCCTTACGGACCAATTGAACTGGATCCTTCCGCTATGTGTTTGCACTATGGACAAACTGTATTTGAAGGCATGAAAGCATACCGAGCCAAGGACGGACGCGTGCTGTTATTCCGTCCTGAGAAAAAATATGGCCCGCCTGAATGTATCCAATGAGCGTTTGTGTATTCCAAAATAGATGAAGCATTTGCATTAAAATGTATTGAAAAATTGGTATCTATTGAAAAAGATTGATTCCAACCGCAGAAGGTACTTCCTTATATATTCGTCCCTTTATTTTTGCTACAGACGCACATGTTGGTGTACATCCGGGCAAACATCTTATGTTTATGGTGATTTGTTCTCCGGTTGGCGCTTATTATCCGGAAGGTTTGAATCCGGTTAAAATTTATGTGGAAAGCAAATACGTACGTGCTGTTCGTGGCGGTATGGGTTATGCTAAAACAGGCGGTAACTATGCAGCTTCTTTAAAAGCACAAGATGAAGCGGAAGAACAAAAATATACCCAGGTGTTATGGCTGGATGGTGTGGAACGCAAATATGTGGAAGAAGTAGGAACCATGAATGTATTCTTTGTGATTGGTGATGAGGTTGTAACTCCTGCTTTGCAAGGCTCCATTTTACCCGGCGTTACCAGAATGTCCGCCATTGAGATTTTAGAATCTTGGGGATTGAACGTATCCGAACGTCCAATTGAAATTCAGGAAATTTACGACGCTTATCAAAACGGACAGCTGAAAGAAGCATTCGGTACAGGAACAGCTGCTGTTATTTCTCCGATTGGCCAGTTAAAATGGGATGACCATGTAATGGAGATTAACAACGGCAAAATTGGTGAGATTTCACAACGCTTATATGACACTTTAACAGGAATTCACTGGGGTAATATTGAAGATACCATGCATTGGACTGTAGAAGCAACATAAGGCCCGTTTTATCATAAGGGTGACAGCAAAGCTGTCACCTTTTTTTATTGCAGAGGTATATTACAATGAGAGCATTGACATTTACAGTACCAAAAGAATGGGAACAATCAAAACTGAAAGTATTTTAAGGGGATACTGCAACTTATCCGCAAGACTGCTTACAAAGCAAAAAACGTGTCAAAATGGGATTGACCATCAACGGAGAACATGGAAGAGCCAATGATTTGCTAAAAACAGGAGATGTAGTATGCGTCAATTTGCCTGATATCGAAAAAGGATATTGAGGCTGTTCCGCTGCCGCTTTTATTGTGTATGAGGATGACGATATCATCGTAATCAACAAAGATTGAGTATGCCTATCTATCCAACAGCAGGTCATGACAGAGACAGTTTGGCAAACGCTTTATTTTACCATTATCAAATCCATGGTGTAAAATTGGGATTTCATCCCGTATATCGTTTGGATAAAGACACATCAGGTTTGATTGTAATTGCAAAACATGGCTATGCGGCTGCAGTACTCAGTAAATCCATTGAAAAAAGAATATACGGCTGTGTGTGAAGGTGTTTTAAAAGGGAAGGAACCATAGATGTTCCCATTCGTTTGAAAGAAGGGTATACCATTCAAAGAGAAGTTGCCAAGGACGGTCAGCGTGCGGTTACTCATTGGAAAGTGGTAGGGGGTACCAATCATCATACTTTGCTGCAAATTCGTCTGGAAACAGGGCGGACACATCAAATTCGTGTGCATTTTTCTCACATAGGTCATCCTCTTGCAGGTGACGATATGTATGGTGGTCACTTAAATGGCATTGGCAGACAAGCGCTGTGCTGTTCCAAAGTGTTATTTGTGCATCCTGTAACCGGTCATCGGATAGAGCTGACTTGTCCGCCGCAGGACGATATGATGGCGTTGGTACAATAATGAGAATTGTATAGATAGTAGGACGAATATGCTTGATATGATACCGAATGAAGAAAAAATGACGGATTTGGTTGGGAAATCTCTCTACGATATATGGAATTAGTTATGTGCTGTTATTGATGAAAACTATGATATGGATTGTTTGTGGAGTACAGGTGGCAAAAGCATGGAAATATGAATATAAATATCGCCGGGGCGGTAAAACTCTGTGTGCATTATATGCAAGAGAAAATTGTGTGGGTTTTATGATTGTCTTAGGAAAAGACGAACGGTTAAAATTTGAAACAGATAGAGAAAATTATTCAAAAGAAGTTCAAGAAATATATGACGAAGCTCAAATTTACCATGATGGTAAATGGATCATGTTTGAGCCGGTGGATACTTCTTTATTCCATGATTTCATTAGGCTGTTGAGGATGAAAAGAAAGCCGAACAAAAAGTAAAGTAACTATCAAATCATACAACTTGTCATTTGTCACAAAAATATGGTTGCGAAGCCATGTTACGCTTTTTAGAGTGCCTGAAACGCACTTATTTCCGAGGTCTTCAAATGGCAAAAATGATGTTAATAATACTATATACCTTATTGTTCAAATGAGGTTTGCAATTACAAATGTCCTTGTTGGATATAATTACATGATACCAGCACCATGTAGATAGGAGAAATGTTTGTAATACCTGCATGATATCTGTTTGATTGGAAACTGCGAAGAAAGGGTGAAATTTGAATATTATGGATACAAAAATCTCAAAAAGGCAATCAGATATTTCACAATTATGTTATGATTATGGGGAGTATCTATGATAAAAATATAAGTAGCAGTTTTTTTCTTTATAAAGGAAACATGAAAAGTTTATCCATCTGTTTAAAAAGTGGTGTATCCCTTCAAAATATGAGGAATTCAGGAGGGGAAGGTTAAAAAAAGAAAATCAATGAAAAGAATTACTATGGTTTACCAATAGAGATACAAATTCTTATTTTTCATTTTTATGTATAAAGGTTTCCTATTTTTTCTTTTTTTATGCTACACTTATAGGGCAAAGGAGGGACAGTATTTGTTTACATTAGTATGCCAACATTTATATGGGGGAGCAAATAGGTGAATATGCTGTTTCTCAAAGCATAAAAGAGTGGAATCAAAACGCTTTTTTTATGGGGTGTGCAAGGGTATGAATTTTTAACCTTTCATCGTTTCTTGTTTTGGCAGTCAGGCATTATGTTAAAATCTTATACAGAACGGTTTGATAGCTTGAGTTATCCACCATTTTGAAAGCCATTGACGACTATCGGCAGAAAAAAGATACTCCTGTCTTGCGTTGTTATCGTTTTGGATTGGAATGCCGTGCTGTGTTGAAAGCAGAGACAGAGCCTTTTATTCAATATGGATTGCATATGCTCAAACAAGCGTACCCAAAGAGCAAGAGCTGTCGCTGAGAAATAAGATAGAAACTTCTTTGGATATTATTCTGTTGCGCTATTTGAAGGGTCAATTGCCCATAGAGTTTGATATGAAACAAATATTTCCAAAGGATGAAGCGGTACAGCTTGAGGTAGCTTCATTATACTGCTATTTGCTGAATATTTTATTTGACGAAAAACAAGAATTGTCTGTTTTGTTGCAGGCAACAGAAGACGCAAGAAAAACTTGTGGTATGCTCAACGACCGTTCTACGTTGAAAAAAGCTTTTTGAACGTATGGAACGAGGTAAAAGTATAAAAGACGTTTATCCAGTTATTTCAGAGGCATCAATGAAGGAGATGCTTTACGATTATGCCAATACGTATCATGCCCAGTGGCAATGGCCGATAGAGGATACCGCTGACCGTACAGAAAGTTATATGGATTTGTTTGAATTGGCAGTTGAGCAGTCCAAACATTTATTAATGAATCAGAAAAAGGAGTTATGACATTATGAAAAGAATTCCAAGTTTTTGCGTAGACCATACAAATTACAGCCGGGTATTTATACTTCCAGAATTGATGATGATATTGTTACTTATGATATCCGCATGAAAAAAACCAAATGTACGTCCGTTTTTACCGACCGCTTCCATGCATACCATTGAGCATGTATTTGCTACCATTTCCCGCAATTCGAATATGAGCACAAAATTATTTATTTTTGGTCCTATGGGATCCGAACCGGTTTTTTACTTTTTTGGTAAGAGACATGAAACCGGAAGACGCCATTGCTTTAATTCAAAGAATCATGACAGATATTGCCAATTATGAGGGAGAAATTCCGGGAAATACAGCCGTGGAATGCGGAAATTATTTGGAACACGATTTAGAAGATGCAAAAAATCAAGCAAAAGAATTCCTTCCTTATATTGCAAAATTGACAGTGGAACAACTAAAATACGAATAATTTATAAGCAAAGTTCACATAATTTTCTAATCGTTCGGAAAAAGGTTGCAAATTTGTAATTTTTTATAGTAGTATATACAGAGAAAGATTACACGAATGTAACAATTTAATTCGTAACGAGAGGAAGATTCACTATTAAACTTTTTCAGTTTAAAACGTTCTGAATCCAATCAAGGGAGAATGGAACATAGCTCAGGACTGAAACGAATGCATCAAATTTGGAAAGGCATTTGCCAATCCATGTTTCAATTATCAACAAAAGTTATCCTCTGCAACCATTCAAAAAAGGTGCTTGCTCACTTTGCAGTACAAGCAGAGTGCATTGCAGAAGGAACTCAACATACAGGCAGTTTCATAAGAAAAATTGCAAAATATGCATTACATGTAATTGCTCCGGCATTGGGAGTTGCAGCATTAACTGTTTCTTTTGGTTTTGCTATGCAGTCTGCAAACGGTGTCAGTGCATCCGCACAAGAAAGACAAATTGTTTACGGGGAACCGTTTGAAGTAATGAATCAGCTTATGGCTGAAAATGCTTCCGACACTTTAATGATACAGCCAAAACAAATAGTTGCTACCGCTTCATCATCCGATACGAAAAACTTACTACGGTAACACAGATGTATTGGCTGAAAAAGCACCGGTACCTACAAAGAAGCTGTTGGCCTTTACGTAAATGGCAATTTCATTGGAGCTGTTGAAAATGCTGTCGATTTAGACAATATGCTACAGGATTTGCTCAATAACAATGCGCCTGAAACATATGAATCAATTTCATTTGAAGACGATATTCAAACCAAAACAGACATTTACCCTGTTTCCAGTATAGAATCTGCTGATTCTATCAAAGCACAATTAACAGGCCTTTCCAACAAACCTATGGGTTATACAGTTGCTGAGGGTGATACATGGGATTCTTTGGCTGAAAAATTTGGTACTACTGCCAATGAATTTAAAAGCGTTGAATCCAAATGTATCTTCTCCGCTGCAAAATGGAGATAAATTAAGTGTGATTGTAAAAAATCCATTTTTGAACATTTCTGTTGTAAAAGAAGAAACATATGAAAAGATGTTGAATTTGAAACAGAAGTACAAACAGATGATACCAAATACAACACTTATTCCAAGGTAGTTACAGAAGGTGAGAACGGTAAAGCAACTTGTGTTGATACTGTAACTTATATCAATGGCAAAAGAAGCGGAACGTTCCAATGTTTCTACCACTGTAACACAAGAACCTGTAACAAAAGTTGTGATTGAAGGTACCAAAACTCCGCCGGACGGCAGTGTGCCGGGCGAAAGCAGCGGTAACTAATCCTGGCCGGTTCCAACCGTTCATACCATTAGCAGTCCTTTTTCTTTCAGATGGGGTACACATCACAATGGTATTGACATTGCAAACGGAAATACTTTACGGTGAAACCATTGTAGCGGCAGATGCCGGTACTGTAGAGTTGGCTCAAATGGACAACTCCGGCTACGGGTTATATGTTATTATCAATCATGGCAACGGAAGAAAAACGTTATATGGCCATACAAGCAAATTACTTGTACAGGCCGGAGAGAAAGTATTCAAAGGACAACCGATTGCTTTGGTAGGCAATACCGGCAACTCTTTTGGTGCACATTTACACTTTGAAGTGATTGAAAACGGAACTCATGTTGACCCGTTAAATTACGTAACACCTTAATTTTACAAAAGTTTTGCAGTCTTTCTGCAAAACTTTTTATTTTGTGGTATGATGTTTATATAAGAAAGACAAACATCTATCCGGTAGGAAATAGGATTGATTCCTAATTTTTGTCCATTCTTTTGATAAGTCCTACAATAGCATAGGATAATGTCAGATTCTTTTGCAGTTTTTCACAATGTTGCGAATAAATTTTTGTGAGAGATTGACTTTTTTCTGTCAATGTATTATTATCAATGGAGATGTTTTTTTTCATATTTTACGAAGATTATGTTTTTCAGATAAATGATATATAGAATGTTCAAGTTGGAACATAACACAACGATTGGGGCGTGTCTCATTGGATAAATATGTAGTTACAGGCGGCAAACCACTAAAGGGTACTGTTACAATTAGTGGTGCTAAAAATGCTGCCATTGTTATTATACCGGCGGCAATTTTATCAGACGAAGTTTGCCGTATAGAAAATGTACCGAATATTACTGACGTAAACGATATGCTTCATATTATTCATGATATGGGTGCAGTCATTAAAAGAATCAATAAATCTACAATTGAAATAGATCCCAGACCAATTCACTCTCATATTGCTTCGTATGAGCTTGCAAGACATATGAGAGGGTCTTATTATCTGCTTGGCTCCTTATTGGGCCGTTTTCATCATGCTGTGGTTTCCATGCCGGGCGGCTGTGATTTTGGTGTAAGACCTATTGACCAGCATTTGAAAGGCTTTTCTGCCTTAGGAGCTTCCTACAGTTTGGATGGCGGTATGGTAGATGTACAAGCACAAGAACTTACAGGTAACAATGTTTATATGGACGTAGTGTCTGTAGGCGCTACCATTAATATTATGTTGGCTGCCGTAAAAGCAAAAGGTTTGACTGTCATTGAAAATGCAGCCAAAGAGCCCTCATATTGTAGACCTTGCAAACTTCTTAAGTTCCATGGGCGCAGATATAAGAGGAGCAGGTACCGATGTAATTAAATTTATGGTGTAGACCATTTACACGGTACTACATATTCTATTATTCCCGACCAAATTGAAGCCGGTACTTACATGGTGGCTATTGCAGCAACTGGCGGCGATGTAGTGGTTGAAAATGTGATTCCAAAGCATTTGGAATCTATTTCTGCAAAACTGGAGGAAATGGGTGTGATTGTCGAAGAGTTTGACGATTCCATTCATATTAAACGCCATGAAGGACAATCGTAAAATGTAACGTAAAAACAATGCCGCACCCCGGCTTTCCAACAGATATGCAACCACAAATTTCCGTTTTGTTTCCACTGCACATGGTACCAGCATTATTACGGAAAGTGTTTGGGATAGTCGTTTCCGCTATGTGGAAGAATTACGCCGTATGGGCGCACAATTCTCAGTAGACGGTAAATTAGCCGTGATTGAAGGCGTGGACCATTTAAATGCAGCGCCTGTAAAAAGCAACTGATTTACGTGTGCAGGTGCGCAGTAGTAATTGCTGCTTTATGTGCAAAGGGTGTAAGCCAAATTGAAGAAATTCGTCACATTGAGCGCGGTTATGAAGACATCGTCGAAAAATTACAAAAATTAGGGAGCAGATATCAAACGAATTCACACGCCTGAAGATACACAGCCAAAGGCAATGTAAGCTGCAAACGATATTTGCTGAAATTTGATAATAATATGCAGAAAGAGCCTGTCGTACAATGCGATAGGTTCTTTCGTGCTATCACTGATAATTACTGCGAGACAGAAATCAGGTGGGTGTCATGGTAGGGTTTCAAGTACAATATTTCTTTTTTTCCAATTGGAAGCGCGGATTTCCTTCATTCGTTTTTTCAACAGTGTCATATCATTTAGAATATAGAAAATGGGGAAGCCGCTTTCCTGTCATTATGAATGAGGTATATCAAGGCTATTTATTGCCTGAACATGCAGAGCAAGCCAGAGAAGAGTTGAGTGTTATTACAGCAGAACTCAAAAATTTAAAACCGCATCAAATCATTTGGGATATAGATGACTTGTCAAAAGAACCACCGTGGGAAGTTCCTATCAGTGAAGAGATAACGGACCTTGCCAATTATTTTATCACCAGCGACGGAGCTGATTTTATTACGATTTTTAATCATGCTCTTTTTAAAAGCAATCGAATTACAGTTTTCCATTTTGAGATTCACTAAAAGAAGTACAAAAGCAATGGAGGAGAAATATGGCCAGAATTTGCCCATTATTTAGTGGAAGCAGCGGCAACAGTTATTTTGTTGGCTCTGCGGATGCCGGTATTTTAATTGATATTGGTCGCAGTGCAAAACAAATACAAGAAATGCTGTCTGCGTGTGATATTCCGATTGGAGCGATTAAGGCGATATTTCTGACTCATGAACATACGGACCACATCAAGGGACTCCGTGTATTTACTTCTAAATATAAAATACCTGTATTTTCTTCTCAAGGTACGTTGCAAGCGCTGGAAGAAACACAACAGCTGAATGCAGATGTTCCGGCAGAGCTGGTAGACAGCAGAGGAATTGAATGTGCGGGTATGTGGATTTCATCCTTTCCTACATTGCATGACTGCGCGGAGGAATTGGGTTTCATATTACAACTGCGGATGACCGCACATTGTCGTTTGCAACCGATTTAGGCTGTATGACAGAGCAAGTGTATCACAATTTGGCGGGCAGCGATTTTGTTGTATTGGGAATCCAATCATGATGTCGGTATGCTGAAAACAGGTAATTACCCTTATATCTTAAAGCAGCGTATTATTTCCGATTATGGACATTTATCCAATGCAGCCTGTGCCGATATTTTGCCCAAACTGGCCAAAATGGGAACGGCTCGTTTTGTTGGCGCACTTAAGTCACGAAAACAATACGCCTGACATTGCACTGCAAACTTCTTTGTGCTCGTTGACAATGGAAGGACTCCAAGCGAGGTCTTGATTATGAAATTGATATTGCACCAAGAGAAAATACAAAACACGGAACCATTCTATTTTTTAGGGAGTAATCATGTTGACGGTAAATTGCATTTGCGTAGGAAAATTGAAGGAACGTTACTGGACACAAGCGTGTGAAGAATATCAAAAAAAACGTTTGGGTGCATTCAAGTTTGTATTATGGAGGTGGCAGAGTATAAACTGCCTGAACAGCCATCAGAAACACAAATTCAACAGGCATTGAAAGCAGAAGGGAGAAGATACTTCAATTGGCTGCAGGCAGCACGCTGATTCCTTTATGCATTGAAGGAAAGCAAAAATAGATTCTCCGGCCTTGGCACAGCATCTTGGTACATTGGCTTTGAATGGTGTCAGTGCAGAGTTTTGTCATTGGAAGTTCCACGGTTTTGTGCGATAAAGTCAAACAAAGCGGAACGCTGCAGCTTTCCATGTCACGTATGACGTTTCCGCATCAATTGGCAAAGGGTAATGCTTTTGCGAGCAAATTTACCGTGCATTTCAGATACAAAATCATGGCCGTTACCATAAATAGATTGTATCGATTGGATTATATTTTCGGTTTTTCTGACGCTGTTTGTAAGGAGCACATATGAGAATAAGGTCTTATCATAGTGACGATTGTCAAGCCATTCTTTCATTGTTTTATGAAACGGTGCATAGAATCAACCGGAGAGATTATACACAGGAACAAATAGAAGCGTGGGCAAACAATAATAAGATTGACCCGATTGCTTGGGATTTATCGTTGATTCACCATAAAACATTGGTAGCAGAAATGAACGGTATTATTGTTGGCTTTGGTGATTTGAACGGAAATTTTTAGACAGACTTTATGTGCATGCAGAATATCAGCGAAGGGAATTGCAACTGAAATTATGGACAGACTGGAACTGTATGTGGCAGAGCAGAATTATGTAACGATTGTGACGCATGCTTCCATCACTGCCTATCCGTTTTTCGGGACAGGAACTATCAGTTGGTCAAAGAACAACAGGTGGAACGTCATGGCGTATTTTTTGAAAAATATGATAATGCAGAAGAAACTTGATATAAAATAGTTATATAAAATTCCAGGTTGTATGTGTATTTGAAGATAAAAAGAAAACATTGCATCAAGAAATTGCAACTTTAGAAAAGCATTTTGGTAAAATAAAGGTAGTAACATTATCATAATGTGGTAAGAAATAGGGATAGTTTTCAGACATTATTCGAGAAAATAGATTCAATATGTGTTTGTTATATCAAAGAGTTTACCACAGTATTATTGCTACTCTTCATTGTCAATTAAGAATAAAATAGTAAGTGGTTATATCGTTCACATAAAAATATTATAAACAAAAAACGAGGTGCACAATATTGTGTACCTCGTTTTTTCGTGGTGTTATCAAAATCATTGGGTTTATGCAATGACTTCTTCAATGGCGGAGACAGTTGTTTCATGATCAGATGCCGGCACCAATAGAGAAATTTCTGTTTCTGCAGTGGTTATCATACGGATATCTGTTTTTGCATTTGCGGCAGCGCCAAATATTTTGCTGGCAAATCCCGGTTGATTTTTCATCGCTTCATCTGCAACAATAATCTTGCTGTTGCCGCTGCTGATAACTGTTTTTACTCCAAGCTCATTGTGCAGGTGGCTGGAGAATGTCAACAGCTTTGGCAGGTCGTGGTCCGACATGGTAAATGATAGGGAAGACATTGCGCTTTGGGAAGGCGCTAATGAAATCATATCAATGTCGATACCCAGCTCAGCCGCTTTATCAAAAAATTTGATGAATTACGGTTAAATCAGAAGGACAGTTTTGTAACGTAACCAATGTAATATCCATACTGGAAGTAATGTTTGTCATAAAGCAAAAGCCTCCTTTTTGTTCTTACTCATTAATTAAATCAGACATATCGTACAGTCCTGCAGGTTTGCCTGCCAGAAACATTGCTGCATTAATAGAACCTGTTGCAAACACTTCTTTTGATTGGGCCACATGGGTCAGAGAAAGTGTTTCATGATGTCCTGCAAACAATACTTCATGTTCACCTACAATGGTACCGCCTCTGACTGCATGTAAACCAATTTCATTTTTATCACGTTTTTTGCGCTGAGAATGTCGGTCATATTCATAATGCATGGTACGGTCAATACTTCACAAATGCCGTCTGCAATCATCAGTGCAGTTCCGCTGGGGGCATCAATTTTTTTGTTGTGATGCTTTTCGATAATCTCTATATCAATTGGTCGCCCAAAATAACGGCAGCTTTTTTGGCAAAGTTCAATCAATAAGTTAATCCCCAACGACATATTGCGGGAATAAAATACCGGAATTTGTTTTGATACCTCTTTTAATTCGTTTACTTGAGATTCTGTATATCCTGTTGTACAGAGTACCACAGGAATGCGTTCCTTGGTTGCGTATGCCAAAAGTGGTGTTAAAACAGAAACATGGGAAAAATCAATAATCACATCTGCTCCACATGTTAATTCATCTGCATTATTATAAATGGGAAAATCGCTGTATACATTGGTGTTAATATCTAAACCTGCAACAATTTTGCAATCATCCTGATTATTGATGCATGCAGCGATTTCGTGTCCCATTGCACCATTGGCTCCGCTTAAAATAATACGTTTCATTTGCTCTTTCCATGCCTTTCACTTTAAAAGGCGCTGTCTGGATACAGCGCGTTTCCATCCGTCTTATATTTTTATTTAGATTAAATGGTATTTTTTTCATAATGGCTACCAGTTTGCGTGGTCTTGTTCTGTCATGTCGCAAAGCGGCATACGGCAGAACCGCAGTCAAATCCCATTAAATTGGCAGCTTCTTTGATGACAATTGGGTTAACGTCCATAAACATGGCGTCCATTAATTCCAAATGTTCTAAAAATAATTTTACGGCTTTCTGCAATATCTCCTGCAAAGTACTTTGCACAGATATCATGTGATAGTTGTGGACAAATATTTGCGATAACTGAAATGATTCCTTTTCCGCCCAAAAGAGAATCGGTAATGTCTGGTCGTCGTTACCTGAATAAATAGCCAGTTCATCTCCGCAAAGTGCAGCAACTTTTGCAATCAGTAATATCTCCTGTTGCTTCTTTTGTTGCTACAATATTTGGATGTTTGCAAGCTCTGCGTAAGTTTCGGGCTTAATCAGACATCCTGTTCTGAAGGGATATTGTATAAAATCATAGGAATGGATACACTGTCGGCAATTGCGGTAAAGTGTTTTATCAGACCATGTTGAGATGCTTTGTTGTAGTATGGTGTTACTACCAGCAAAGCGTCTGCACCCAGTTTTCTGCTTCTTGAGACAGCTCAATGGCATAAGCAGTGTCATTGCTGCCGGTACCTGCAATGACAGGTACACGTTTTGTTTACTTTTTCAATGGTAAATCTAATGACTTCACAGTGTTCCTCATGTGACATGGTAGCAGATTCGCCTGTAGTGCCACAAGTGATGATTGCGTCAGTGCCGTTTTGAATCTGGAATTCAATCAGTTTTTCAGTTCTGCATAGTTGATAGAACCGTCTTGGTTCATAGGGGTAATAATAGCAACACCGGATCGGTGAAAATCTCTTTTCATGGTAAAACCTCCTAAGTCAATGTCATCTCATGTGATTGTATCAATCAAGATATCCTTTGGCACAAAGTAATTCTGCCATTAATACAGCGCCGCCTGCTGCACCGCGCAATGTATTATGAGATAAACAAACAAATTTAATATCATACTGTGAGTCCGGACGCAAACGACCAATAGAAACTGCCATACCGTTTTCTAAATTGCGGTCCAATTTTGCTTGCGGACGGTCATTTTCATGGAAGTAGTGAAGGAATTGCTTTGGTGCGCTGGGCAATTCAATTCTTGTGCTGCACCACGATAGGATTCCCATTTTTGAATGATTTCTTCCATTGGGATTTTTTATCAAAAGAAGCGAATACAGCAGCTGTGTGTCCGTCAGATACAGGTACACGCAGGCATTGTGCGGTAACGCTTGGAGAAGTTGCGTTTACAATTTGGTCGCCTTCAATGTGGCCCCAGATTTTCATTGGTTCTTGTTCGGATTTTTCTTCCTCACCGCCAATGTAAGGGATAACATTATCTAAAATTTCAGGCATAGTTTCAAATGTTTTGCCGGCACCGGAAATTGCTTGATAGGTGCAGGCGAGCACTTTTGTAATACCCAAATCTTTGATTGCATGAATAGCAGGCACATAGCTTTGCAGAGAACAGTTGGATTTTACTGCAATAAATCCACGGTTTTGTACCAAAGGCGTCTGCGCTGTGCGTGGATAATCTCAGCGTGGTCGTCGTTGATTTCAGGAATAATCATTGGTACATCTGGTGTGCCGCGATGCGCACTATTGTTGGAAATCACGGGGCATTCCGCTTTTGCGTATGCTTCTTCCAATGCACGAATTTCATCCTTTTTCATGTCAACTGCACAGAATACAAAATCTACTTGAGAGGTAATTTTGTCAATGTCAGCAGTTGCGTCGTATACAATCATGTCTTTCATAGCAGCAGGCATTGGTGTTTTCATAGCCCAGCGGCTTCCAACGGCATCTTCGTAACGTTTTCCGGCAGAGCGTGCGCTTGCCGCTACTGTTGTTACGGTAAACCATGGATGGTTTTTCCAATAATGTTGCAAAACGTTGGCCAACCATACCTGTTGCCCCAATAATGCCTACTTTGTACTGTTTCATGTTGGTTCCTCCAAAATACTAAAGAATAAAATGGTAACAAAAAGATCGGTTTTCAAAAAACCGATCATCATGCAGGTATATTATGCTTCTACTGTGTCTTTATCCATTTATCATATTAGGATAACAGATAGCGCAACATCATACATGCATGATGACAGTTGCAGAGATAGTCTCTCAGCACCCAGAGTTGAAATGACCCACTTTCAAACTCTTCGGCGACAGTTCCTTTGCAAACGCTCATAAACTTGGGCAGTTTCACGCTTGGTACTTATAAATGCCGCACCTCTATCTTTCTTTTAAACTTACCAACATCATAACATCAGAAACTGCGATTGTCAAATGATTTATAATAGTTTATAATAAATTTTACGTGAGAAAAATTTATTAATATGAACTTAATACAGGAGGGTTTCTAACGTATGGAAACCAAGGATTTTTACTACGATTTACCAAAAGAATTGATTGCGCAAACTCCGGTGGAGCCGAGAGACTCTTCTCGCTTGTTGGTGATGAACAAAACAAGCGGAGAACTGGAGCACCGCCATTTTATGATATCACAGAATATTTACAGCCCGGGGACTGTTTGATTGTAAACGATTCCCGTGTTCTGCCTGCAGAATTTACGGAAAAAAAAAAAGATACCGGCGGTCACATAGAATTTTTATTGCTGACACAAAAAAGAACAAGATGTATGGGAAGTGCTTGCAAAACCGGGAAGGAAGGCACAGCCCGGCACATGGTTTGTGTTTGGAGAAGGCTTGCTGGAAGCTCAGGTGCTGGAAATTTTGGAAGATGGAAAGAGATTGGTTCGTTTTCATTATCAGGGAATTTTATGCTTTGTTAGAGCAAATCGGTCAAATGCCGCTGCCTCCTTACATTACAGAGAAATTAGAAAATCAGGAGATACCAGACGGTATATTCCAAAGAATTGGGGTCTGCTGCAGCGCCTACGGCAGGCTTGCATTTTACACCGGAACTCATGAAGAAGCTGGAAGAAAAGGGCGTTCGTTTTGGATACGTGACTTTGCATGTCGGGTTAGGTACTTTTCGTCCTGTCAGTGTAGAAAAGGTAGAGAAGAACATATCATGCACTCTGAACATTATGAAATGCCAAAAGAAACAGCAGATTTGATTCTGGAAACAAAAAGCAAAGGGTGGACGGGTGATTGCCGTTGGAACAACCAGCTGCCGTACCTTAGAATCTGTTGCAAAAAAAAGAAGGTTGTATCAAAGAAAGTGAAGGTTGGACAGATATTTTCATTTATCCGGGCTATCAATTTCAGGTATTGGACGGTTTAATCACAAATTTTCACTTGCCGGAAAGTACTTTGATTATGTTGGTTTGTGCTTTAGCCGGGTATCAACATACTATGCACGCATATGAAGTTGCTGTGAAGGAAAAATATCGCTTTTTTCATTTGGAGATGCAATGTTGATTCAATAGTATTTGTTTATCAAAGGTTCTCATATTACATACTTTTATAGATACAAAAGAAATGGTCGTTTTCTTTTATTTCTGAATCCGCTATGATGAATAGTCATCATAGCGGATTTTTCTATATTTTGAATATTGATGATGGGGAACTATCAGAATTGTTTTTTGAAAAGGAACTGAGGTATATCTTAATCAAGAAAAAAATTTATAAAGTAAGGCTCATAACAGAAAATAAAAATTCTGTTCTAAGTCTTTTTATTTATAATAACTAATGCATTTAAGGGACCTTTTTAGGGAGTGTACGGAGATTTTAGTTGTTCAACTGTAACTTTCACAACGGAGGCTGAAACCGGTTAAGGGAGATATAGCAAAATAGGAATTTTGTCCTTTTCCTCTATATATGTTTGTTTTATGATAATTCGAAAACAATTATATTGTGAGATATATTAACAATAAATAGATTTAAAAATAAATTGTGGAATTATTTTGGTTGATTTACTATAAAGGCTTTATTTTACAGGTAATATGTGGTAAAATGAGAGAAAATTAAAAGTTTCTAAAAGAGGGTGGAGAACCTTATGTCTTTATGGATAAAAGCAGCTTACTCGCAATTTTCACCTGCGCTGCAAAGCCTTGCGGCAAAAATCAACTCAAAAAACACATTGCAGTGGTTGCCGGCATGGGTACATTTTGCAGATACCGCAAATATCATTCGTAAGCTCGTGGTTACATGGCTTCCTGCCTCTGTGGTACATGCGGCGGATTCGAAATGAGCCAAGAAGATTTTTTAAATCTATGTACATTTCTGGCTTTGACCCATGATATTGGCAAGTTAACGCCGGTGTTTCAATCGGGAATATCGGAACAGTTTCCAGAATTGAGAACACGTATCGAACACTCTGGTTTATTATTGTACGGAATGAATTCCTTGTTATCAGCGAGCAAATCTCCCCATGCTTTGGCAGGAGAAGCAATTTTATTAGACTTTGATTGCCCTCAGTCTGTAGCGGTGGTAGTAGGAGCACATCATGGAAAACCACAGGGAATCAAGTATGATGTAGAAAATCAAACACGGTACTATGAAGAGAATTACTACGGCTGTAAAAGGAAAAGACAGTGAACAAGGAAAGCTTTGGGAGGCAGTCAGACAGGAATGGCTCCAATTTTCTTTGGAAACATCGGGATACACATCTGTAGAAGAATTGCCGCAGTTGGATATGGGGGCACAGATGTTGTTAACAGGACTTCTGATTATGGCTGACTGGATTGCCAGCAATACCAATTATTTTCCCTTGATTGATATAGATGATAACGGGTGGATAGTTCCGTTGAGTATAGAGCACAAAGGCTTGGGAAACATTGCATTTACCGGACCTATGGATGCCTTCTTGCTTTTTTATGGATGATGCTCAATTTCAAAGTCGTTTTGGATTTTTACCCAACGAGGTTCAAAAGACAATGATAAAGGTAGCTGAAAGATGTACAGCCCGGCATACTGATTTTAGAAGCACAAATGGGTGTAGGAAAAACAGAAGCGGCATTGGCTGCGGCAGGAAGTGTTGACCGCTAAAACAGGCAGTGCAGGATTATTTTTTGGATTGCCTACCCAGGCCCTGCCAATGGCATTTTTCCACGGTTGGAGCAGTGGGCGATGGAACAGTCGGAAGATACCCTGCATTCCATTCGATTGGCACATGGTATGGCAGAACTCAATGAGCAATATCAAGCGTTGTTTCATGGTACTTCTCACCTTGCGGAGGATATGAGTTCCTCCGGATTGGTAGCACATCAGTGGTTTGAAGGGCGGAAGCAAGCATTGCTTTCTGATTTTGTCATTGGTACAGTAGACCAATTGTTAATGGCGGCATTAAAACAAAAACATGTCATGCTGCGTCACTTAGGTTTAGCAGGAAAAATCGTGATTGTGGACGAGTGCCATGCCTTCGATGCGTACATGAACACATACTTAGACAGAGCACTGATGTGGCTTGGAAGATATGGTGTTCCTGTGATTCTGCTTTCCGCAACGCTTCCTGAAAAACGACGCTTGGAATTTATCAGTGCGTATCTGGGGCGAAAAAAGTTGAAAGATGACGAATTGCCTGTTAGCAGAGCGTATCCCATATTAACGTGGACAGATGGGGAAACCGTCAAACAGCAAGCCATTGCCGTGGATACACCTTCCAAAACCGTTTCGGTCAAGTGCATTTCTGACGAAGCAATTGCAGAGTGTTTAAAACAAGCGCTATCGGAAGGGGGCTGTGCGGGAGTCATTGTAAATACTGTGCGCAGAGCTCAAAATTTAGCAGATAAACTGAAGGGAATACTGCTTGATACGGAAATTTTAGTGTTTCATTCTCATTTTTGATGCCTGACCGTGCTCAAAAAGAACATGTATTGTTACAGCGTTTGGGTAAGAAATCTACACCTGATACACGTAATCATTTGATTGTGGTAGGTACTCAAGTTTTGGAGCAGTCTTTGGATATTGATTTTGATTTTCTCATCACAGATTTGTGTCCAATGGATTTGTTGCTGCAGCGATTGGGACGATTACACCGTCATACTCGCAAGCGTCCTGCAAACGTAACCCAACCTTGTTGTGCCGTATTGGGTGCAAACACAGAAACGTTAGAAGAAGGTTCCCGTTTTGTATATGGAGATTGGCTGTTACTGCAAACCAAACGTTTACTGCCAAATTCTATTACATTACCACAGGATATACCAATGTTAGTGCAGGATACTTATCAGGAACCGCAGGATACATCAGAGTTAGACGAAATTGCCCGGCAGGCATGGAGCGATTATTGCAGGCACATAGACAGCCAAAAGGAAAAAGCGAAGGTTTATTCCATACCAAAACCCAGTCTCTCAAAAACGATATGCTAATTTGAATGTGATTTCAGATTTGCTAAGTACGGATTTGCCCGACAATGAGGAAAGGGCACAGGCAACAGTACGAGACGGAGATGTTTCTATCAGTGTTTTGGTGATGATGCTAAGAAAAGACGGACAAATTTCCTTTTTACCTTGGCAAAATGGAGGTGTCGTTGTTCCTGCAAATCATGTTCCGTCAGAAGAAGAATGCAGGCAAATTGCGTCAAAGAATGAACTTGCCCAGAGCGTTTTGTGTTGGTAAAAAATTTGGACAGAACCATTGAAGAGTTAGAACGTATGAACAGTCAAATGATTCCGGAATGGCAGGAATCATTTTGGATAAAAGGAGAATTGGTACTATTGTTGAATGAAGCATACAGTGCAGAACTATGTGGATTTCATATCATGTATACACAAGAAGAAGGTCTCAGGTATGGAAAGGAGGAAGAACATGGGGAACCGGGAATGTGAATTTAATCTATTGGACGAACCTTGGATAAAAGTGATGAAAAGGGATGGAACCATTGATGAAGTTTCTTTAATAACAGTGTTCGAACAAGCGCATCTTTACACAGATTTGGCAGGTGAACTTGCAACGCAGAATGTAGCGGTACTTCGCTTATTGCTGGCAGTATTGCATACTGTCTTTTCCCGTGTGGATGAACATGAGAGAGGATGCACCTATAGAAGAGACAGACCATGCATTGGACCGTTGGGGAGCATTGTGGAATGCAAACTGTTTTCCAATAGAGCCAATCAAAGCGTATTTGCATACACAACATGAAAAGTTTTGGCTGTTTCATCCGGAACGTCCGTTTGGGCAGGCTTTGTCTGCTGCCAAGGGAACGGAATATTCCGCGGCCAAGCTAATTGGAGAGCTGTCGGAAAGCAGCAACAAGATACGTCTTTTTCCGCCGCGAACAGGAAAGGATAAAACTGAGATTTCCTATGCGGAAGCTGCAAGATGGTTGTTATATGTAAACGGATATGACGATACGTCTGCAAAACCAAAAGGAAAAAATTTGCCTTCTCCAGGTGCGGGGTGGCTTGGAAAATTAGGTCTGATTACTGCTAAGGGGAAAACATTATTTGAAACACTGATGCTGAATTTGGTACTTCTAAAAGAGGATTATGAACCTTGGGAACCGAATGTACCTGCATGGGAGCTTCAAAGGCACGGGAAGGAGAACGAGTTGAAATTACCATTCCGGATAATCCTGCCGCACTGCTTACCTTACAGTCAGACGATTGTTGTTGGAGAGGAACAATCATAAGGTAACGGGCTACAGATTATTGGGAGGAGATTTTTCCAGAGAAAATGCCTTCAATGAAACAATGACCGTTTGGAAGCCTATTATGGAAAGAGGAAAATCTACAGGACAATACCAACCAAAGCGTCATGATTCCAGCAAACAGATGTGGCGTGATTTTGCTTCTATCGTAGAACAAAATGATACAAAGCATCTGCCGGGAGTTGTGACTTGGATGAATCAGTTACAGAAGGTAGAATTGTTGGATAAACATCAAATGATATGTTTCAGCATTGCTTCTGTCAATACGGGGATAAAGACTTTTTTGTAACCGATGAATTCAGCGATTCTCTTACATTTTATGCGGAGCTGTTAACAGAGGCAGGAGAAACTTGGAAACAGCTTGCATTAGATGAAATTCAACGATGTGACCAAATAGCGAATATTGTCGGCAGATTGGCCAGAGATTTGGTAAAATCCGCAGGTGGCGATGAAGGAGATGCCGCAAGCTACCGTGCAAAAGAAGAGTTTTATCACCGTTTGGATCTTCCTTTTCGCAAATGGCTGTCCGTATTGGACCCCAGTCAAACTGTAGAGGAAAGAAATCATCTGCAATCTCAATGGCTCACTTATGTTTGGAAAACTGCCGCTGCTTTGGGGAGAAGAATTGGTAGAAAATGCGGGAACAGCCGCTTTGTTGGCAGAATGGTGACAGAAAAAATCAAAGGAAAAGAACTGACAAATCATTATTGTGCGCCTGAAGTATACAATAAATTTTCATATTATCTGAAGGAATCATTGAAATAGGAGGAATGAGAATGTCCAGTAAAACGCAAAGTGTAGGTCATTTTGTGGAATATCGGTTAAAGCGTATTGTAAATTCGTCTTCAGACGGAGCTGTAAAAAGGCATCTTTGGCAAATTTACGCAGGGGAATCAGGACAACCCGGGAGATATTCCGGAGCTTTGGGAACTGTTTTTACAGGATTTACCCGAAGAAATGTTAAGCAGAAGCGGTGTGCCAACCCATGCACAATGGGCTGTTTATATTGCACTGACGTTGTTTGCGCTTCATCAACAGGGCAAAGATTTGCAGAAGGAATCTATGTATCGGCAAGAAAACGGTCTGGGAAGGCAGTGGCTTGTTTGATACATGGTGAAGATGATAAAACACGCATTCAAAGGCGATTTAATGTATTGGCAACTTCTGCCGATATACAAGAACTTGCCCACCACCTCAGAGGGATGATACAGCTGCTTCGTTCAGAGGGAATTCCTTTGGATTATCCGAGTTGGCCAAAGATTTATACTTGTATCAAAACGAGGATTACAGGTCCCAGGTTCGATTAAGATGGGGACAGGATTTCTATAGAAGAAAAACAACAGAAACAGGAAAGGAAGATTCAAATGAATAAGAAAAATTTTTACGTAGATATACACGTACTGCAAACCGTACCACCCAGTTGTGTCAACCGCGATGATACGGGAAGTCCAAAAACAGCCGTATACGGCGGGGCTACCAGAGCAAGGGTTTCCAGTCAATCGTGGAAACATGCTATGCGTGCTATGTTTTCTGACATTTTTGAAAAAGACGTTGGAACACGTACAAAACGTGTGGTAGATATGATTGCTTCCAAAATTCTGCAACATAATCCTGATGTCGATGAGAAAAAAGCAGGAAAGTTAGCTGCAGAAGCTTTAAAATTAGCAGGATTAAAGCTGAAAGACAATGATACAGTCACGGACGCATTGTTTTTTATCAGCGATTCACAGGCAGAGGCGCTTGCTCAACTGGCGGTTTCGGAAGAAAAAGAGAAATCTCTTTATAAAAATGCATTAAAAGAATTTCCAGCCATTGATATTGCTTTGTTCGGCCGTATGGTTGCCAGTGACCCTTCCTTGAACTACGATGCTGCCACAAGTGGCGCACAGTATTTCTACTCACAAAATCCAAAATGAATATGATTTTTTACAGCTGTGGATGACAGAGCTCCCGAAGATAACGACGGTGCAGGTCATCTTGGCACAACAGAGTTTAACTCTTCTACGTTATACCGTTATGCTACGGTCAATGTTGCGGAATTAAACTGTCATTTAGGGAAAGACACTCCTATGGCTGTTCGCGGTTTTGCCCAGGCCTTTTTGTTATCTATGCCTACAGGAAAACAAAACTCATTTGCAAACCGTACTTTGCCGGATGCTGTGTATGTGACGGTTCGCCGTGACCAGCCCATTAACTGTGCGGGCGCATTTGAGAAACCTGTAATTGCCGGTTCAAACGGTTATCTTGCAGAGTCTGAGAAACAATTTGTTTCCTATGTGAAACAGGTTTATCAGAATTTTGCAAATGAGCCGGAAGCAGCATTTGGAATCGGAACAGCAGAAGCATTTAAAGAAATTGCAGAAATGATGCCATTGCAGCAAATGTTGGATGTCTTGGAGGACCGTGTAGCCGAATATATCGCAGGTGACGGTGAATCCATATGAGTACGCTGTTATTGAGATTAGCGGCTCCTTTGCAGGCTTGGGGTATCAATTCCAAATTTGATATTCGTAAAACAGAACGAGAACCGTCCAAAAGCGGAGTGGTTGGGCTGTTGGCTGCTGCATTGGGACGGCGCAGAGATGAATCGTTGGATGATTTAGCCGCATTGAAATTTGGTATCAGAAGCGACAAAGAAGGAGAGCTGCTAAAGGACTTTCACATGGTACTGAAAGATAAAAAGACCTCTTATGTAACAACAAGATATTATCTTGCAGATGCTATTTTTCTGGTTGGTTTGGAAAGTCAGGATGAAAACTTTTTAAAAATGTTGGATGAGGCTTTGCAGGCACCTGTTTTCCCGTTGTTTCTGGGGAAGACGCTCTTGTCCTCCAACCTTACCGTTATCACTGGGAATACGACAAACGGATTTGCTTACAGCTTTGCAAGAAGAACCGTGGCAAGTTTCAAAATGGGAGCAGGAGCGTATCAAACGTAAACAGGATTCTTACACCATGCGAATTGTAACTGACGCATTGAAACAGGAGGCATATCCTGTTTATCAGAAAGATTTGCCCGAATCGTTTAATCCGATGTTCCGAAAGTATGGATATCGCATGGTGAAGGAGCATAAGCCTTTTCACATTACCTTTCAAAACGCAGAGGAACGGTTTCATACCGAACATGATCCGATGAAAGAATTGAGGTGAGTCTATGTATTTGACAAGAATGCGCTTGAATGAATCCAATCCCAATACGGCAAAAGCGTTGGCTTCTCCGCATATTTTCCACGGAACGGTAGAGCGGTGCTTTGGGGGAGAACGCAAGCGTAATTTATGGCGTATCGACCATCTGAATCATCAGCTTTATCTGATGTTGCTCAGTCCCGATAAACCTGATTTATCTGCGGCCGCTGCACAATTTGGTATGTTGGGCGCCGACTGCCCATGGGAAACAAAAATTGTATACTCCTTTGCTGGAAAGAATAACTCCCGCCAGTGTTTGGCATTTCCGTTTGGTGGCCAATCCCACAAAAAGCTGTGTGTCCGAACCGGGAAAGAGAGGAAAAGCACATGCTCATGTCTCTGTGCCTCATCAAAAGAATGGCTGCAGACCCGTGCGGCTCACAACGGTTTTCGTTAAACGAAGAGGATTTTACGGTTGTTCACAGTCAATGGCATATTTTTCGCAAAAATCCTTCTCAAGAAACAAAGGTTCGGTTATTGGCCGTTACATATGAAGGTGTATTAACGGTTACGGACACAGAACTATTTTGTAAAGCGTTGACGGAAGGAATCGGACGCGGCAAAGCTTACGGTATGGGTTTACTGACAGTAGCAAAGGTAGCTTCAATGAAAGGTAAAAAGTATCAGGTATGGTTCGTCCCGACTTGCAGGCTTTGCCCCAAATCGGCAATCGAATGACCTTTTTGTATTTGGAGCATTGTCAGCTTAATCGAGAAGACAGTGCAATTACGGTAAAGAGATGAACGTGGCATTGTGTATGTTCCCGCTGCGTCGATTTCTGTACTGCTGTTGGGCCCCGGGACTTTGATTACACATCGTGCTATGGAACTAATTGGCGATGCGGGAGTAAGCGTTATTTGGGTAGGTGAACACGGCGTGCGGTATTACGCAAGCGGACGACCGTTAACACATCGTTCCAAATTGTTAATTCGTCAGGCAGAATTGGTGAGCAATCAACGGCTGCATTTGGCAGTGGTCAGAAAGATGTATCAAATGCGCTTTCCCAATGAAGATGTATCGCACTTGACCATGCAGCAGCTGAGAGGACGGGAAGGAAGCCGCGTACGTTCTGTTTACCGCAAAGCTTCCCGTGAATGGAATGTTCCGTGGAACGGACGTACCCTATGACCCGGAAGATTTTTCTTCGGGTGACGCTGTTAATCAAGCGCTTTCCGCAGGACATGCATGCCTATACGGTTTGGCTCATGCTGTGATTACCGCACTGGGATGCTCTGCGGGATTGGGATTTATGCATGTAGGGCATGAGTGTTCTTTCGTTTATGACATCGCAGATCTTTACAAAGCCGAAGTTACCATTCCGTTGCATTTGAAATGGCAGCACAGCAGCCGGATGATTTACCGTCTGCAACACGGCGGAGGGTAAAGGGATGCCATGGTATCTGCTCATATTTTTGGAAAGAATGGTTCGTGATATTCATATTCTTTTTCCGATGATGAATGGATTGCAGAAGAAATTACTACAGAAATTGTTTATTTATGGGATGACAAAAAAGGAACGGTTCCTAACGGAATTTCTTATGGTTTTCAGGAAGAGGAATCTACATGATTGTAATTACATTGTCAGATTGTCCGCCCAAAGTGCGGGGAGACTTGTCCAAATGGCTGATTGAAATCAATACAGGCGTTTATGTTGGGCAGGTAAGTGCCCGTGTCAGGGAAGAACTTTGGAAACGTATTTGTGAAAATCTTCATGCAGGTAGAGCAACTATGGTGTCTCATACTATGGGGAACAACAGATGGATTTTCGTGTACACAATACTACGTGGGAACCTGTAGATTTTGATGGTTTGAAACTAATGCGTAGGCCGTTTCCATCTGCAAAGAAAACAATCACAGACTATGGTTCTTGAGAAGGGCTTCAGCAAGGCTGCAAAAATGCAAAAAGTCGATAGGATAAACCGGGCACGTAAATATACCTTAAAAGAAGATTCCTATATTGTGTTAGATTTGGAGACAACTGGGTTATCCTGTGCTGTACATGAAATAATTGAGATTGCTGCGATTTGCATTGTACATGATGCAGTGGAAGCGGAACTTAGTATGTTAGTACAATGTCAAACATCGTTGCCTGAGAATATATCAAAACTTACAGGTATTACGGACGAAATGCTTCAGCAGCAAGGAGTTCCTCTGTACCAAGCGCTGTCACAGTTAATATCCTTTGCAGAAAACAGACGTATTGTATGTCATAATGCAGCGTTTGATTTTGGTTTTTTACATGCAGCTTGTCAGCGTGTTGGATTATCTATGTTTCATAATCCGTGTATTGATACATTAACTCTTGCTCGCCGTAAAGTATTTGATGTGGTGGATTATAAACTAAATACAATTGCAAGTTATTTTTCTCTGGATACTTCAAATCATCATAGAGCGCTGGCAGATTGTTACTTAACTTATGGGATTTATAAAAAGTTAAATGAATTGTAGCGTGTGTTGTGAACATCATAACGTATCTACGTCATTTTTAGTGTTTTCCCCGCAGGTGCGGGGTGATCTTAACTTACTATAAGGAGCGATAACATGAGTCAGTTTTTCCCCGCAGGTGCGGGGTGATCCTGTACAGATATCAAAAGGCTTTATTTTTAATAGTTTTTCCCCGCAGGTGCGGGGGTGATCCTTTCGCATAGAAGTTGTTTTCCGCTTCCCGATGTTTTTCCCGCAGGTGCGGGGTGATCCTCTACTGTGCAGCCTACGGGAAGTACACAGCCTGTTTTCCCCCGCAGGTGCGGGGTGATCCTTTGGTGCAAATGGTCATAAAAGATTTGCCCAGGTTTTTCCCGCAGGTGCGGGGTGATCCTCCGATTATATACCGCAATAGCGAAGTGGACGAGTTTTTTCCCCGCAGGTGCGGGGTGATCCAATTTTCGGAGATAAAAATGACAGGTTATCTTAGTTTTCCCCTGCAGGTGCGGGGGTGATCCTGCGGTTTTGCTCGTGGTACCTTATCAGACGTAGTTTTTCCCCGCAGGTGCGGGGTGATCCTCCGCCTAGTACTACAAATTTTACATCTTTAACGTTTTCCCCGCAGGTGCGGGGTGATCCCTGAGAAGTATATTAAAAAACATAGTTGTTAAAGGTTTTCCCCGCAGGTGCGGGGTGATCCTTGGATGTTTAAACTGGAAGTGACTTCCACGACGTTTTCCCCGCAGGTGCGGGGGTGATCCTTTGTGCGCGTGCTTTATTAGGAAGATAGCTTTTTTTTTCCCCGCAGGTGCGGTTGATCCCTCATGCTTTTGTTGCCGTCTATACTCTCTGGGTTTTCCCCGCAGGTGCGGGGGGTGATCCCAGGGGAAAACGCCACGGTCGGGTGCTACCCACGTTTTCCCCGCAGGTGCGGGGTGATCCTGGGACTATACTTGGGCAGAAAATCCTAGTCTTGTTTTCCCCGCAGGTGCGGGGTGATCCCCGTAAAATCCATCTATAATCATAATTCATAGTGTTTTCCCCGCAGGTGCAGGGGTGATCCTCTCTTTAATAGAATCTTGCATTTGTTTTGACAGTTTTCCCCGCAGGTGCGGGGTGATCCTTGACAGAGTTGTCATAGACCCATCTGCGGCCAGTTTTCCCCGCAGGTGCGGGGTGATCCCATTAACTTTTCTCAAGTTTTACAAAAGCTTTGTTTTCCCGCAGGTGCGGGTGATCCCCAGAGGAGCGGCAACTCCTACTAAGGGCAGTTTCCCCGCAGGTGCGGGGGTGATCCTGAGCAAATCAAAAATATTAGAAGCGTTGGCTTGTTTTCCCCGCAGGTGCGGGGTGATCCTATATTGGAGGAACTAAAAAAGAGTATGTCGGGTTTTCCCCGCAGGTGCGGGTGATCCCAATAACGCTTGCTTTACATATACCTTTCATCGGTTTTCCCG
>VOFH01003286.1_pt1:0-2500 | contig 29437 bp, 26 predicted proteins | sample 5384091 | NCBI WGS metagenome assembly VOFH01 (sample SAMN12384727, study PRJNA508395) | human gut metagenome | isolation source: healthy gut G | host: Homo sapiens
GCTTCTGCGAGATTCGATTTGCTGGGAGGGGGGGCTTAGCGTGGCATGCCAGGGGCAAGCGAGATTGCGCGAGTTGCAAGTGTGGCGTAAATGTCGTTTAAAGAATTTTTAAATTCCTTGCGCTCTTGGAGCCGAAGGGTATTCTACCAAATCCGCGCTTGAGGAAGGCGCGGCGGCTGGTCCCTCTGGGCCAGTGCCTGCAGGTTCCGTTGAAACGAATTTTCAAAAATTTTTGAAAAAAGTCGTTGACAGCCAACAGGAAACCCTGTAAGAGTATTTCCTTGCGCCGCTCGCGAGGGCGGCGGGGCGGGAAGCCTCCCGCGGAACCTTGACAACCGGATACTGAGGATGGAATTCGAGAGACGGACAATACGTCTTCTCGGATGTCAGACGGACATTCGAGAGAGCAAGCTTAACTTTTTCCCTGTCAGGGGGCCCGAGGCCCCGACGGAGAGTTTTAAAACAGAATCGACACTCACATGATCTGCGGCGGCGGGACGCCGTTCGAACGGAGAGTTTGATCCTGGCTCAGGATGAACGCTGGCGGCGTGCTTAACACATGCAAGTCGAACGATTAAGGCGGCTTCGGCCGTGTATAGAGTGGCGAACGGGTGAGTAACACGTGACCAACCTGCCCCGCGCTCCGGGACAACCGCTGGAAACGGCGGCTAATACCGGATGCTCCGGGGAGGCCCCATGGCCTCCCCGGGAAAGCCTTAACGGCGCGGGATGGGGTCGCGGCCCATTAGGTAGACGGCGGGGTAACGGCCCACCGTGCCCGCGATGGGTAGCCGGACTGAGAGGTCGACCGGCCACATTGGGACTGAGATACGGCCCAGACTCCTACGGGAGGCAGCAGTGGGGAATTTTGCGCAATGGGGGAAACCCTGACGCAGCAACGCCGCGTGCGGGACGAAGGCCTTCGGGTTGTAAACCGCTTTCAGCAGGGAAGACTCTGACGGTACCTGCAGAAGAAGCTCCGGCTAACTACGTGCCAGCAGCCGCGGTAATACGTAGGGGGCGAGCGTTATCCGGATTCATTGGGCGTAAAGCGCGCGTAGGCGGCCGCCTAAGCGGAACCTCTAATCCCGGGGCTCAACCTCGGGCCGGGTTCCGGACTGGGCGGCTCGAGTGCGGTAGAGGCAGGCGGAATTCCCGGTGTAGCGGTGGAATGCGCAGATATCGGGAAGAACACCGATGGCGAAGGCAGCCTGCTGGGCCGCCACTGACGCTGAGGCGCGAAAGCTGGGGGAGCGAACAGGATTAGATACCCTGGTAGTCCCAGCCGTAAACGATGGACGCTAGGTGTGGGGGGACGATCCCCCCGTGCCGCAGCCAACGCATTAAGCGTCCCGCCTGGGGGAGTACGGCCGCAAGGCTAAAACTCAAAGGAATTGACGGGGGCCCGCACAAGCAGCGGAGCATGTGGCTTAATTCGAAGCAACGCGAAGAACCTTACCAGGGCTTGACATGGACGTGAAGCCGGGGAAACCCGGTGGCCGAGAGGAGCGTCCGCAGGTGGTGCATGGCTGTCGTCAGCTCGTGTCGTGAGATGTTGGGTTAAGTCCCGCAACGAGCGCAACCCCCGTCCCGTGTTGCCAGCATTGAGTTGGGGACTCGCGGGAGACTGCCGGCGTCAAGCCGGAGGAAGGTGGGGACGACGTCAAGTCATCATGCCCCTTATGCCCTGGGCTGCACACGTGCTACAATGGCCGGTACAGAGGGTTGCCACCCCGCGAGGGGGAGCGGATCCCGGAAAGCCGGTCCCAGTTCGGATCGCAGGCTGCAACCCGCCTGCGTGAAGTCGGAGTTGCTAGTAATCGCGGATCAGCATGCCGCGGTGAATACGTTCCCGGCCTTGTACACACCGCCCGTCACACCACCCGAGTCGTCTGCACCCGAAGCCGCCGGCCGAACCCTTCTGGGGCGGAGGCGTCGAAGGTGTGGAGGGTAAGGGGGGTGAAGTCGTAACAAGGTAGCCGTACCGGAAGGTGCGGCTGGATCACCTCCTTTCTAGGGAGATAACCTAGAGCCGTTCTCATCCTCCCCAGCATCCGGCTGCGAGGGCTCCGAGCGAGAGTCCCCGCGCACCTTGACAGTTGCATAGCGCGTGACATGAAAATGTCAACATGATCAACACCAACATCAATTTCCTAAGCTGATTAGGTTCTCGATGGGTGCTCGCATCATGGAATAGACGATTCATCACGATCGCGAACGTATGTTATACGACGGAATAAATTCTCATTTATATCCAACGGACGAAACCATTAGAAGTATCAACTTCTTTGGCGACCTAGGTAATGGACAAGATATCTAGGGCGCACGGCGGATGCCTTGGCACAGGAAGTCGACGAAGGACGCGGCAAGCTGCGATAAGCTGCGGGGAGGGGCAAACACCCTTTGATCCGCAGGTCTCCGAATGGGGGAACCCACCAGGGGTCATGCCCTGCTACCCGCGCCTGAATCAAATAGGGGCGCGGGAGGCAACCCGGGGGAA
>VOFH01003286.1_pt1:7500-29437 | contig 29437 bp, 26 predicted proteins | sample 5384091 | NCBI WGS metagenome assembly VOFH01 (sample SAMN12384727, study PRJNA508395) | human gut metagenome | isolation source: healthy gut G | host: Homo sapiens
CGAAGGCCCAGGGCTACTGGAATGATCCCGAGGCGGCGCCGCGCACCTATGCCGAGGTGATCGAGCTCGATCTTTCCACGGTTCAACCTTCTCTGGCGGGCCCCTCGCGCCCCCACGATCGCATTCCGCTCGCCAAGGCCGGCGAGCGCTTCCGCGCCATCTGCGCCGAGCGCGGCCTCGACGATGCGACGGGCATGTGGAAGTTAACGGCGAGGACTACGAGCTGACCCACGGGAGCCATTGCCATCGCCGCCGTGACGAGCTGCACCACGGCTACCGACCAGGCCATGATGCTGGCCACGGGCCTCATGGCGCGCAACGCCGCCGAGCGCGGGCTTGCGCCGGCACCCTGGGTGAAGACCATCTTGGCTCCCGGTAGCCGCGCCACCGAGCTTCTGCTCGAGCGGGCGGGGCTTACTGAGCCCTTGCGCCAACTGGGCTTCTATACCTGCGGTTTCGGCTGCATGAGCTGCATTGGCAACGCTCGGGCCCCTCTGTCCGAGGCCATGCATGCCGTGGCCGACGACATCGAACTGGCCAGCGTTCTGTCGGGCAACCGCAACTTCGAGGGCCGCATTTCGCCGGACGTGTCGCAGAACTACCTGATGCAGCCGGCCAACGTCATCGCCTACGCCATCGCCGGCACCATGGACATCGATCTGGAGAAGGATCCCCTTGGCACGGACGCTGAGGGCAATACCGTGTTCTACGCCGACATTGTGCCCGCCGCCGACGAGGTGGCCGCTCTTGTGGACGAGTTCGTGACGGCCGACTTGTACGAGCAGGGTGCCGCAAACATGTTCGAGGGCGACGCCGCGTGGCAGGCCCTGGGGGCCGAGCCGAGCGATACCTTCGCTTGGGACGACGACTCTACCTACGTGCGCCGCCCGCCCTATTTCGACGGCATGACCCGTGAGGTGTCGGGCCAGGACGCCATTGAGGGCGCCCGTGTGCTCGGCAACCGGCGACTTCATCACGACCGATCATATCTCGCCGGCCGGCGCCATCGCACCGGACATGCCGGCGGCTGAGTACCTGGAGGCCCATGGTGTGGCTCCGGCCGACTTCAACACCCGGCAGCCGCCGCGGCAACCACGAGGTGATGATGCGCGGCACCTTCGCTAACGATGAAGCTGCAGAACAAGTTGGCCGATGGACGCAAGGGGGCGGCTGGACCCGCGACTTTACCCACCAGCGAGATCACGCCTTTGTATTATGCCGCCGAGAACTACGCCGCATCCGACACGCCGGCGGCGGTGCTCGCGGCAAGATACGGAAGTGGCTCGTCCCGAGACTGGGCGGCCAAGCGGCCCGATGCTTCGGCGTGCGCGTGGCCATCGCCGAGCTTCGAGCGCATTCACCCCAACCTCATCGGCATGGGCATCCTGCCGCTGCAGTTCATCGAGGGGCAAACGCGGAGACGCTGGGCCTCGACGGCTCCGAGACCATCACGGTGGCGCCCATCGACTTCTCGGCGGGCTGCCGAGCCCGGCTGTCGTGAAGGTGACGGCCGAGAAGCCCGATGGAGCGCCGTGACCTTCGGGATGCCACCGTGCGCATTGACACGCCCACGGAGGGCCGCTACTACGAAAACGGCGGCATCCTTCCAGTACGTGCTGCGCGATCTGATTGAAGGGATAAGAGAGCCGATCGCGCATTGTCCAGCCCCCGTCGCTGCTTGTGAGCGACGGGGCTTTTTGCTGCCGTCTGTGCGCTTTTCCGTTGCCGAACGCGCCGAAAGCTAGCTTGCGCGCCTGCAATGCGGTACGATTACGGGCACGTGATTTTTGACTAGGAGCAACGAAACGACTATGGAAGACTTCCGCAACGAATATTGCATGCACACCGCCACCTGCGGGCAGCTGCGTGCGACTGATGTGAACCAAGAGGTGACTTTGTGCGGTTGGGCGTGGCACACTCGCGACCACGGCGGCCTCATCTTCATCGACCTGCGTGACCGCGACGGCTACACCCAGGTGGTGGTCGATCCCGATTGCGTGAGCGAGGAGGACTTCCATGCGGCCGAGCACTTGGGCCGCGAGTATGTGCTGAAGGTGTCCGGCGCGTGCGCGGCGTGCACCGGAGGCGATCAACCCGAACATGATCACGGGCGAGATCGAAGTTTTGGCCAATGCGGTACAGGTGCTGAAACGTCGGTGACGCCGCCCTTCTCCATTGGAGGATGGCATCGAGACCGATGAGACCACGCGCATGAAGTGGCGCTACCTGGACATCCGCCGTCCCGAGATGCTCGCCGCCCTGCACCTGCGCCACAAGGTGGCCCAGGCCATGCGCGGCGCGCTGAACGAGCGCGGCTTCCTCGAGGTGGAGACGCCCATCCTGGCGAACTCCACGCCCGAGGGCGCGCGCGACTACATCGTCCCGTCCCGTCCGAACCGGGCAAGTTCTACGCCCTGCCCCAGAGCCCCAGCAGTTCAAGCAGATGCTCATGTGCGCGGGCGTCGAGCGCTACTACCAGATCGCGCGCTGCTTCCGCGACGAGGATCTGCGCGCCGATCGCCAGCCCGAGTTCCCCAGGTAGATATCGAGATGTCCTTCGTCGAGGGCGACGATGTGTGCGACATGATGGAAGGCGTCATGGCCGAGACCTTGAAGGCCGTGGGCGTGACTGACGTGACCTTCCCGCTGCAGAAGATGCAGTATGCCGACGCCATGCGCGACTACGGCTGCGACCGCCCCGACGTGCGCTTCGGCATGCTGCTCCACGACATCACCGACATTGTGAAGGATACCGGCTTCAAGGTGTTCGCGAGCGTGGCTCAGTCCGGCGGTGGTGAAGGCCATCAACGTCGAAGGGTGCCGGCGACTGGTCCCGCGGCGAGGTGGAGAAGCTCGCCAACATCGCGGCCGCCAATGGCGCGAAGGGCATGGCCTGGGTGGCGTTCACCACCGATGGCCAGGAGAAGAGCCCCATCAAGAAGTTCTTCACCGACGAGGAGTGGGCGGCCCTGAAGGCCGAGATGGAAGTAGAGCCCGGCGATCTTTTGCTGTTCGCGGCCGATAAGCCGAGATCGCCAACGCGGTTCTCTCCGCGCTGCGCCTGCACATGGCCGACGCCATGAACATCCCCCGCGAGGGCCACGCGCTGCTGTGGGTCGTGAACTTCCCCATGTTCCGCTATGACGAGGACGAGAAGAAGTACGCTGCCGAGCACCATCCCTTCACCCACGTGCTGGACGAGGACGTGGACAAGATCGAGAGCGACCCGCTGGCATGCGGCAGCTTACCTACGACCTGGTCATGGACGGCTTCGAGGTGGGCGGCGGCACCATCCGTATCCACTCAGCCGACGAGCAGCGCGCCGTGCTTCGCGACGTGGGCTTGACCGACGAGGAGATCGAGGAGAAGTTCGGCCACCTCATCCACGCGCTGGAGCTGGGCGCCCGCCGCACGGCGGCATCGCGCTGGGCTTGGATCGCCTCGTGATGCTTCTGGCCCGCAAGGACTCCATCCGCGACGTCATCGCCTTCCCGAAGACGAGAGCAGCGCGGCGACCCCATGACGGGCGCCCGAGTGCTGTCACCGGCCGCCAGCTGAAGGATGTGAGCCTGCGCATCCTGTAAGTGCGTAGCGCTGTCGAACGCAATAGAGCTTGCACGGCGCCTGCCCTTTGGGGTGGGTGCCTTTTTGTGCGCGGTCGATCCTTCTCTGGCGGCGAACAGAGGCCTATCGGGTGATGTTGGACAGCTGTTTGTTGAAGGTCTCTCCACGGATAGCCCGTCAGCGTTTCTGGCGGCAATGAGGCAGGGGCGGTGAACGAGAGGCGGTTGCCGGCGTAAAGACGCGCGGCCAATCTGACGGTAGCGCCGTCTTGAAGGAGACGTCGTCGGCGAGAAGCTCCATCACGGTGCCGATGAGCGATCGGGGAACGCGGTAGTCCTCCTCGAGCAGCTGGACGGTGAGCGCCGCCGTTTCCGGATAAGCTTGGGCGCATCCGGAGGCGATCAGGCGCCGCGCTTTGGTCGATGGCCGCGGCTCGTCGTCGAGCAGGTAGTGCAAGAGGACGGTCTCATCCACGATGGTCGTGGTGGGGTCGGCGACGGTTGTCGTGCGAAAGCGCGCGTCGCCCGTGTTCTCCCCTGCTTTTTGAGCCATGGCGCGCTCGTCTCCCGTAGGTGGGGTTGGCGTAATGGCGCAGTTGCCGAAAGCCGACGCCCCCCTCGCTTTTGCTGAGGTGCGGCGTGAAGGGAGCCGTCGCTCGATAACCGATTGGGCCACGAAGAGGGCGCACGGCCTCGGAGGGGAGAGGCCAAGGGCCTCGAAGAGGCGGTCGGCTTGTTCTTTGAGATCCTCATCGATGCGAATTTGCATGGTTGCGTGCTTGGCCATGGGAGCCTCCTGGGTAGCGCCGTTGCGGCCTCTTCGGTAGCGAGAAGAGGCTTATTTCGAGGGTTTCGTGCCAACTCCGTGAAGAAACCCCTGGGAAATGGAACATAGTGTAGTACAAACACATTACAAATAGAAGAAGGCTCATCCGAGCTGCAAGATCTTGACTCCTCGCGTACTGCACCCGATGATCCGCCGCACCAAGGGCGCGGATCTTGAGCGCGTAAGCTGGGACGAGGCACTGGATTTCACCGCATCTAAGATGCAGGCCATAATTGACGAATATGGTCCTAACGCTGTCATGACCACCGGCTCTTCGCGAGGCGGCGGCAATGAGGCGAACTACGTCATGCAGAAGTTTACGCGTGCGTGCATCGGCACCCACAGCGTGGACAACTGCGCCCGTACTTGACACGGCCCTACTGTCCTCGGTCTGATGGACACGGTTGGTTCAGGTTGCATGTCATGCTCCATCCCCGGTATGGAGGATGCGGGCTGCATTTTCCTCTTCGGCTATAACCCTGCCGATTCGCACCCCATCGTCGCAAGGCGTATCGTGCGAGCCAAAGAAAAGGGTTGCAAGATCATCGTCGCCGACCCGCGCCATATCGAAACCGCGCGTATCGCCGATCTCTACCTTCCGATCAAGAACGGTTGCAACGTTGCGTTCCTCAACGCCTTTGCCAACTGCTTGGTCAACGATGGCCTCTACGACAAGGAATTCGTCGCCGAGCATACGAACGGCTTTGACGAGTGGTGGGAGACCATCAAGAACTACACTCCCGAATCCGTACAGGACATCACGGGTGTCGAGCCCGCGTTGATCCACCAAGCTGCCGAGATGTACGCCACGGCGAAGCCCTCTGCCATCATTGGCTGGGGCATGGGCGTATGCCAGCAGAAGCAGAACCTGAAGACGGTGCACACCATCGCCTCCATCGCCTGCGTTGCCGGCCAGATCGGCAAACCCAACTCCGGCCTCGCGCCCGTGCGCGGTCAGAACAACGTCCAGGGCTCCTGTGATATGGGCATGCTGCCCAACCTGTACCCTGGCTACCAGAAGGTCACCGACCCCGCAGTGCGTGCCAAGTTTGCCAAGGCTTGGGGCGTGCCCGAGGAAAAGCTCCCGCTCGAGGAGGGCTACAAGCTCACCGACCTGGGCCACCTGGTCGACGAGGGCAAGGTGCACTGCTTCTACAACTACGGCGAGGACCCGGTGCAGACCGAGCCCGATTCGGCCGGTATGCGCAAGACGCTCTCCGAGCTGGACCTGTTCATTTGCCAGGACATCTTTATGACGCAGACGACCATGCTCGCCGACGTCATCCTGCCCGCTACCTCTTGGGGCGAGCACGAGGGTGTCTTTACCGCATCCGACCGTAGCTTCCAGCACTTTGACGCGGCTGTTCCGCCCAAGGGCGAGTGCCGTCACGACTGGGAGATCTTTGCCGACCTGTCCACACGCATGGGCTATCCCATGCACTACGACAACACCGAGCAGATCTGGAACGAGTGCATTAGCCTGTGCCCCAACTTTGTGGGCGCGACCTACGAGAAGATGGCTCCCGAGGGCGGCTACGCCCAGTGGCCCGTCAAGAGCACCGATGTGAATGACCACGGTACGCCCGACATGTTCGCTGGCGGCAAGTTCACCACCAAGGACGGCCGCGCCAACCTGATGGCGCACGACTGGGAGGCGCCCTCCGAGCTTCCCGACGATGAGTACCCGCTCATCCTGTGCACCGTCCGCGAGGTCGGCCACTACAGCTGCCGTTCGATGACCGGCAACTGCAAGACGCTGGCGCTGCTCGCTGACGAGCCTGGCTTTGTCCGCATGAATCCCGCGGACGCCCAGGCGCGTGGTATCAAGAACGGCGACATCGTCTCGATTCACAGCCGCCGCGGCCAGGTATACAGCCGCGCCGACGTGAGCGACCGTATCAACAAGGGCACGGTCTATATGACCTACCAGTGGTGGATCGGCAAGTGCAACGAGCTGACCATGCACAAGGTCGACCCGGTCTCGCATACGCCCGAGGACAAGTTCTCCGCCTGCCAGGTTGACGCCATTGCCGACCAGGTCTGGGCAGAGGGCGAGGTCGAGCGTCAGTACACCGAGCTCAAGCAGGCTCTGGTGGACGCCGCCGCTCCTCAAGACGTTGAGCCCGGCGCCGCCAAGTTCGACGACGAGACGCACGTGAATCAAATCGTGTAGTCCCGTTCTCGTTGGCTTTTTGGGCCGGGCGTCCCGTACGTTCGGGAGCCCGGCCCGTTATTTTGAAAGGAAGTGGGGATGAACCGCTTCATCGACATCAACCCGGAGAGGTGCATCGGCTGCGGAACATGCCAGTCCGCCTGTGCCGACGCCCACCGGATGCAGGGTCTTCAGGACACGCCGCGTCTGGCGCTCGTGAAGACCGGCGGCATCTCGGCCGCCCTGGCCTGCCACCATTGCGAGGGTGCCCCTTGCGCCGAGGTCTGCCCGGTGAACGCCATCGAGCACGATGGCGACCGCATCCACGTCAAGGAGCAGGAGTGCATCGGGTGCAGGCTGTGCGCCATCGCGTGCCCCTTCGGCGCCATCCATCCGGACGGCACGTCTATTGCCGGTGTCGCAGGCATGTGCGACCCGACGCCTTCGTACCCTAAGTCCCTGAGCAGCCTGCTTACGTGGGCGCCCGGCCAGTACACCTGTGCCGTCAAGTGCGACCTGTGCGCCTTCGACCCCGAGGGTCCGCACTGCGTAACGGCTTGCCCCACCAAGGCGCTCACCGTCATGGGCGGCGCGGCAGATCGCGAACTCGACGAGGCCAAGCGCCTGCGTTCGATTCAGAACGGCCCTGCCGTCGACGTGGCGGCTGTGGCCCAGGGTCTGTCCGAGAAAGCAGAAGGGAGCGTAAACAATGGATAGCATGACGCTGTTTATCGCATCGCTTGCCGTCTCGTGCATCGGTGCGCTCGCCTCGGTTCTGCTGATCAAGGCCGATAACGCCGCCAAGACCGCCGGGTGCCTTATCGGCGCCGTCGCCGCGGTGCTTTCGTTCATCGCGGGCCTCGAGGCCGTGCTTGGCGACGTTTCGTCCCTCAACACGGTCTTCTTCTTCCCGTTCGCCCGTCTCGAGCTCTTGCTTAACGGCCTTGCGGGCCTGATTGTGGTCCTCATCTCGATCCTCGCCTTTGCGGGCTTCATCTACGGTCTGTCCTACTTCGACGAGTACCCGGGCAAGGTCGGGCGCGCCGGCTTCTTCATGAACACCTTCGTCGCCTCGATGATGCTCGTCATCACCGCCGACAACGTGTTCTGGTTCCTGGTCGCCTTTGAGCTCATGTCCCTCACGAGCTACTTCCTTGTCGTCATTGAGGAAAACAAGAACTCCATCAAGGGCGGTTGGCTCTACTTCGTCATCGCGCACGTGGGCTTCGTCCTCATCATGGCGAGCTTCCTGCTCATGACCAACGGCGTGGGCGGTTCCTTCAGCTTCAGTGATTTCCGTACGCATGACTTTGGACCCGCCATCTCCTCCGTGTGCTTCGTCCTCGCGTTCTTCGGATTTGGCGCAAAGGCCGGTATCATCCCGCTGCACTCCTGGCTGCCCCAGGCGCACCCCGAGGCGCCGTCCAACGTGTCCGCCCTCATGTCCGGCGGCATGATCAAGATCGGCATCCTGGGAATCCTCAAGGTCGGTCTCGACCTGCTCGCGGGTTCGGGCGTCCAGCTCTGGTGGGGCCTCATGGTCCTGGTCTTTGGATCCATCTCGTCGGTCCTGGGTGTCGTCTACGCCCTCCACGAGCACGACATCAAGCGCCTGCTTGCCTATCACTCCGTCGAGAACATCGGCATCATCTTGCTCGGTGTCGGCGCGTCCATGACGGCGCACGCCCTGGGCAACGACGTCATCGCGACGATCGCGCTCATGGCCGCCCTCTACCACACGCTCAACCACGCTATGTTCAAGGGCGAGCTGTTCCTCGGCGCGGGCTCCCTGCTCTATGCCACGGGTACGCGCAACATGGAGAAGATGGGCGGTCTGTTCCGCCGCATGCCGGTCACGGCCGTCTGCTTCCTCATCGGCGCTCTTGCCATCTCGGCCATCCCGCCGCTCAACGGCTTCGTTTCCGAGTGGTTCACCTACCAGTCCCTGTTCAACATCTCGACGCTCTCCGACCCGGTCGTCATGGTGTTCGCCGTCGCCTCCGCGGCCGCGCTCGCCATCACCGGTGCCCTGGCCGTTACGTGCTTCGTGAAGGCCTACGGCGTCTCGTTCGCGAGCAGCCCTCGTTCCCAGGAGGCCGCGAACGCCAAGGAGTCCCCGGCTCCGATGTTGTTCTCGCAGATGCTCCTCGCGGCCATCTGCGTGGTGCTGGGAATCGGCTCTCCCGTCATCGCCCCGGTTCTGGGCGACGTCGCCCAGAGCGTGCTTGCCGGCTCCGCCGTCACAGCCACCTCGGGCGTGTCTCTCGTGAACGAGATTTCCGGTGCCGCCACCTCCACCCCCGCGATCGCCATCGCGCTCGTGGTCCTCACCGACCTCGCGTTCGCGCTGAGGTCCTGCCTCGGCGCCAAGGCCCCCGCTAAGAAGACCGACCCTTGGGCGTGCGGCTACGAGCCCAACGAGCACATGCCCGTCGTCGCCACGAGCTTCGCGTCCGACGTAGAGCTCTTCATGGGCCCGCTCTACACCCTGCGCGAGGTATGCACCAAGATCTGCTGGTCCATCGCGCACGTGTTCCAGAAGCTCACCGGTGTCGCCCAGGGCGTTGAGCCCCTGCCCGACCGCTTCCTGGTCGATGCACCGAGCGAGGGTGCCGACAAGCTGGCCGGCCTCGCCTCCAAGATCGAGGGCGGCAACTACTCCGTATACATCTGCTACATCGTCGCGGCGCTCGTGGTCTTCCTCGTGCTCGCCGTGGTCATGGTCTAGAGAGGGGAGAGGATATTATGAACATCGTTCTTGCGATAGCGCAGGGCCTCGTGGTCATGCTGGTCGCGCCCTTCTTCTCCGGCCTCGCCCGTGTGATTCGCGCGAAGATGCACAATCGCCGCGGTCCGTCCATCCTTCAGGATTACCGGGACCTCGCGAAGCTCATGGCGCGTCCCGAGTCCGTGAGTTCCGACTCGAGCTTCGTGCTGCGCATCATGCCGCCGCTGTTCCTCGCGGTGTCGTTCATGCTCGCCATGGGCCTGCCCATGTTCACGCTCGAGAGCCCCATGCCCGTCTTTGGTGACGCCATCACCATCATGTACGCGCTCGCGCTGTCCCGCTTCTTCTTCGCGCTGTCCGGCGTGGATTCCTCCAACGCCTACGCGGGCTTCGGCGGTATCCGCGAGCTCCTCATGAGCGTGCTCATCGAGCCGTCCATGCTCATCGCGCTGTTCACCGTCGCCATCGTGTGCGGCTCCACGGACATTGCGACCATGGGTCAGCACATCGTTACGGGCAACGTCTCGAGCGTCGTCGCCGTTATCCTCGCCGGCGTCGCCTTCGCGGCCGCCTGTTATATGGAGCTCGGCAAGCTTCCGTTCGATCAGGCCGAAGCCGAGCAGGAGCTCCAGGAGGGCCCGCTCGCCGAGCTCTCCGGCCCGTCCCTGGCCATGATGAAGCTCGCCATGGGCATGAAGCAGGTCGTGGTCGTCGCTTGGTTCACCTCCATCTTCATCCCCTGGGGAGAGCCCGCGACCATCGGCGTCACCGCTCTCGTGGGCGCCGTCGTCTTCCTTGTCAAGTGCCTGGTCGATTTCGTTGTCTGCGGCGTGCTCGAGAACTCCGTTTCCCGTTCGCGCTTCAAGGTGCTCGGTAACCAGACCTGGGCCGTCGTCGGCATCGCGGTCCTCGCGTTCGTCTTCGTCGTCGTAGGCGTGTAGGGAGAAGGGGAGAAACTATGTCAATCGAATCGAGCTTGTCCCTCTTTGCCATGGTGGCGATCGCCGTCCCCATGCTGGGCTCCCTGCTCATCGTCATGCTGCCGCGTCCCTACGCTAAATGGATCTGCGCCTTTGCCGGCGGCATCGCCACGGTCGCTTCCGTTGGCTTGGCCGCGACGTTTGCCGGAAACGGCATGAACGCGGTCGATGTAGCCTGGGCGAGTATGGGCCAGACCTTGGTCATGGGCTTCATATTCGACCGGATGAGCACGCTGCTCGCACCCGCGTTCGTCGCTATCGGCCTGCTCGTCGTCATCTATTCGTTCCCGTACATGAGCGATAAGAACAAGGAGCATCCCGACGCGCCCCGTCGCCGCTTCTACGTGTACTTCTCCACGTTCATCGGCGCCATGGCCGGTCTCGCCTACAGCTCCACCATCGTCGGCCAGCTCGTTTTCTTCGAGATCACCGGCGTGTGCTCCTGGGGCCTCATCAGCTACTACATGACGCCCACGGCCAAGAAGGCCGGTATGAAGGCGCTCATCATCACCCATATCGGCGCTCTGGGACTCTACATCGGCGCGGCCTTCCTGTTCGCCGGAACCGGCACGTTCGCGCTGAGCGCGATCTCCCAGCTCGATTCCGGTATGAAGACCGTCGTGCTGCTGCTCATCCTGTTCGCTGCTTGGGCCAAGTCCGCCCAGTTCCCGCTCTACATGTGGCTGCCCTCCGCAATGGAGGCCCCCACGCCCGTTTCCGCCTACCTTCATGGCGCGTCCATGGTTAAGGTCGGCGTGTGCGTGTTCGCCCGCGCTCTTGCGAGTGCCGGCGATATCCCCGAGATCGTCGGTTGGGTCGCCATTATCGATGCCGTCGTGACCATGCTCTTCGGCTTCCTCATGTACCTGCCCCAGAAGGATATGAAGCGCCTGCTCGCCTTCTCGACGATCGCGCAGCTCGCCTACGTGTTCTTCGGCCTGGGTCTCTCCGTGTTCGGAAGCCAGATGGCGTTCAACGGCGCCGTCGAGCACATCTTCAACCACGCGTTCACCAAGACCCTGTTCTTCCTCATCGCCGGCTCCCTCAGCTTCACGCTGGGAACCCGTATGTTGCCCAAGATCCAGGGCCTCATGAAGAAGTACCCGGTCACGGGCGTGGGCTTCGCGGTCGCCGCGACCGCTATCGCCGGCGTGCCCCCCATGAGCACGTTCTTCTCCAAGTTCCAGATTATTTCCGGTGGCTTCGCGGTTGGTGCTTCCAACACGGTCATCTTCGTCCTCGTGTGCGTCATGGTCGTCGAGACCGTCGCCACCTTCGCATGGTTCCTGCGTTGGATGGGTAAGGTCCTGCCCGGTGAGCCGAGCGAGACCGTGGCCGCCGGCCAGCCCCTTCCGCGCGCCATGGCGTTCGTGTTCGTCGTCCTCATGATCATGGTCGTCGTCGCCGGTCCTCTGTCCTCTAGTTGGATGGGTTAGGAGGTAGGACATGGGTTATTCGTTAGTCAATATCCTGGGCGGTCTTCTGATCGTGACCTCCACCATGGTGGTCGTCTCGAAGACCATCCCGTCCGCCATTAAGTGGTACGCGATCCAGTCGGTTGTCCTGGTGGGCGTGCTGCTCACCCTGGGCCTCACCACCGGTGCCACCGAGCTTCTCATGTGGGCCGCGTCGGCCTTCGTCACCAAGGTGATCCTCGTTCCGTTCATTCTCAACCGTGCCTACAAAAAGATGGGTTCGCCTGCCGATAGCACGCTGACCTCCTCCATCAAGCCGGCCTGGACCATCATCCTCACCGGTCTGGAGGTGGCCATCTGCTTCGCGGTGGTCACGCGCCTGAGCCTGCCCACCGCTGAGGTGGCTACTCCGGCCCTCGCCATCAGCTTCGCGCACTTCTTCGTCGGCCTCACGTGCATCATCTCCCAGCGCAACATCCTCAAGCAAATCTTCGGGTACTGCCTTATGGAGAACGGTAGCCATGTGACGCTCGCCCTGCTCGCGCCCACGGCCCCCGAGATCATCGAGATCGGCATCGCCACCGACGCCATTTTCGCCGTCATCATCATGTCCGCCGTCGTCGTGAGGATTTGGAACGACACCAAGTCGCTCGACTCCCACGACCTGACCGAATTGAAGGGGTAGGCCATGGATGTTTCAATGCTGACGGTCGCCCTGCTCGCTTGTCCTCTCGTGTTCTCCCTGATTATGGCTGCGCTCCCCAAGACGACGTCCTACAACGTCTTCGCGGGGCTCAACACCATCTCCGTCGCGGCGACCCTTGTCCTTTCGGTCGTCACCGCGGGAACCATGCTCTCGAGCGGGCAGAATATCGACGCTTTGGGCCTGTGGCTCCATCTCGATTCGCTCTCGTCGATCTTCGTCCTTCTGGTAGGCATCATCGGGTTCATCACCGGCGTGTACTCCATCTCCTATATCAAGATCGATATCGAGGAGAAGACCATGCCGGCCGAGCGCACCAAGCAGTACTACGCGCTGTTCAGCCTGTTCGTCTTCACGATGCTGCTCGCCTGCCTGTCCAACAACATCATCCTCACCTGGGCGGCGGTCGAGGCCACTACGCTGTCGACCGTGTTCCTCGTGGGCATCTACAAGAACAAGCAGGCGCTCGAGGCGTCTTGGAAGTACGCGATGGTCTGCACCGCCGGCGTGGCCTTCGGCCTGTTCGGCACGCTGCTCATCTACGCGAACGCCGCCGATATCATGCCCAACGCGCATGAGGCAGCCTTCCTCACCTCCATCATGCCCTACGCCGACCAGTTCGACCCGATGCTCGTGCGCCTCGCGTTCGCGTTCATCGTCATCGGCTTCGGCACCAAGGCGGGCCTGTTCCCCATGCACACTTGGCTGCCCGACGCGCACTCCCAGGCTCCGAGCCCGGTCTCCGCGCTGCTCTCGGGCGTGCTGCTCAAGTGCGCCATGCTGGTGATCATCCGCTTCTACTCCCTGTCCATCATCACGGTGGGCGACACCTATCCGCGTACGCTCCTGCTCATCCTGGGCACGCTGTCCATCCTGGTGGCCGCCCTGTGCATCTTTAAGCAGGACGATATCAAGCGCCGCTTCGCGTACTCCTCCGTCGACAACGTCGGCGTGGTCGCGCTGTGCCTGGGTATCGGTGGTCCGCTCGGTATCGCCGCCTGCCTGCTGCACTGCATCTTCCACGGTTTCACGAAGGCGCTCGCCTTCTGCATGGCCGGTAACATCCAGCACATCTACCACACCCGCGACCTGAACAAGATCAAGGGCGTCGTCGAGATCGCTCCCGTCACGGCAGCGCTCACCATCATCGCCCTGCTCGCGCTCGCCGCCTTCCCGCCGTTCGCCCTGTTCATCTCCGAGTTCCTCACCTTCGTGGCCGGCATCCAGTCCGGTCCCATCTGGGTGGTCGTGCTCGTGGCCATTGGCCTCACCGGCGTGTACTTTGCCCTTACCGGCATCGCGCTCAAGTCCATCTTCGGTAAGGCGCCCGAGGGCATGAAGCGCCACGAGGTGCCCGCCCTTATGATCATCCCCGAGATCGCCCTCGCGATCGTGGTCATGTGGTTCGGTATCGCCACCCCGGTCGCCATCACGAGCGGCGTCGAGGATGCAACGTCCGTCGTTTTGAACCAGAGCGTCGAAGAGCTCCACGAGGCTCCTCTCTACCGCATGGTGTTCAGTTCCCAGACCAAGACAAGCGAGGTGAATTAGCACCATGGCAGAACCTGAAAAGAAGGACTACGCTCGTCGTTGCGAAAGCCACGTCGAGGCCCTGCGCGCCGCAGTGCCGGGCGCTATCGAGAAGGTCGAATGGCAGTGCGAGGACCAGCTGACGATCACCGTCAAGCTGGACCGTCTGCCCGAGGCCGTCCACTACCTGTACTACGAGCGCTACGGCTGGATTCCCGTGATTGTCGGCAACGACGAGCGCAGCCTATGCGGCCGTTACGCCGTGTACTACGTCATCTCCATGGAGGGCGAGGACCCCGGCTGGGTGACCGTCCGTGCCGAGGTCGATCCCGCCAAGATGACGTTCCCGTCCGTGACGCCGTTCGTCCCCGCCTGCGTGTGGGGCGAGCGCGAGCTGCGCGACATGTTCGGCCTGATCCCCGAGGGTCTGCCCGACCGTCGCCGCCTGGTACTGCCCGATGACTGGCCCAGCGGCCTGTACCCGCTGCGCAAGGACTCCATGGACTACCGTTTCCGTCCCGCTCCCGCGAGTGACATGGAAAACTACGAGTTCTTGGCCGACACCAAGGGCAAGGAGACCACGCTCGTCCCCATGGGCCCGCTGCACATTACCTCCGACGAGCCTGGCCACTTCCGCCTGTTCGTCGAGGGCGAGACGATCGTCGACGCCGACTATCGTCTGTTCTATGTGCACCGCGGCATGGAGAAGGTTGCCGAGACGCGCCTGAACTATGACGCCGTGACGTTCCTCGCCGACCGTATCTGCGGCATCTGCGGCTGCGCCCACTCGGTGGCCTATGCCGAGGCCGTCGAGCGCGCCCAGGGCATTCATGTCCCGCCGCGCGCCCAGTACATCCGCGCCATCATGCTTGAGGTCGAGCGCCTGCACTCGCATCTGCTCAACATTGGCCTGGCGTCGCACTACACGGGCTTCGACTCCGGCTTCCAGCAGTTCTTCCGCGTCCGCGAGAAGTCCATGGACCTGGCCGAGAAGCTCTCCGGTCACCGCAAGACCTACGGTCTCAATGTGATCGGCGGCGTGCGTCGCGACATTTTGGCCGAGCAGAAGCTCTCCACGCTCACGACCATCCACCAGCTGCGCTCCGAGGTTCAGGAGCTCGTCGACGTGCTGCTCTCTACGCCCAACTTTATCGAGCGTACGAGTGGCATCGGCATTCTGGACCGCAAGATCGCTCGCGACTTCTCGCCGGTCGGCCCGCTCATGCGTGGCTCGGGCTATGCCCGCGACGTGCGCTTCGACCATCCCTTCGACGGCTACGCCGATCCGGATGTTCAGAAGATGCATGCTGCCACGGCCGACACCTGCGATGCCTTCGGCCGTACCGCCGTTCGCATCCAGGAGGTCTACGATTCGATCGACATGATCGAGACCATGCTCGAGAACTGCCCGTCGGGCCCCATCCTCACCACGGATTGGGAGTACACCCCGCACAAGTACGCCATCGGTGCCACCGAGGCGCCACGCGGCGAGGACGTGCACTGGGCCATGCTCGGCAACAACCAGAAGTGCTACCGCTGGCGCGCCAAGGCCGCCACGTACAGCAGGCGGCCCGATCGGTCGTGCTGGACGCGAAGGTGGCCGAGGCGAAACAAGCTCCTTGAGTCCATCAAGCGCTCTGTACGTCTATCGCGTCGATTGCGGCGGTTGCAATGGCTGCGAGATCGAGATTTTCGCCACCATCACCGCGGTCTTCGACGCGGGCCTTCGGCATAAAAAGGTCGTGCCCTCGCCGCGCCATGCGGATATGCTCATCTATACCGGGGCCATGACGCGCTCCATGCGGAGCCGGCGCTTCGGGCCTACCATGCGGCCCCGATCCGAAATCGTGATGTCGTACGGGGCTTGCGGGTGCACGGGCGGCATCTTCCACGACAACTACTGCGTGTGGGGCGGCACCGATCCGATTCTGCCGGTCGACGTGTACGTGCCGGGATGCCCGCCCTCGCCGCCGGCCACGATCTTCGGGTTCGCCACGGCTTTGGGCCTTTTGGACCAGAAGTTGCACGCGAGCCACCATGTGGCCCCGGCCGGCGAGCAGGCGCCCGTGGCCTTCCGGCCATTCCTACAAGGTGCGCACGGCGTTCGAGCGCGAGGCGCGCCGCATGAGCGGGTACTACTACGGAAAGCAGATCGTGGACGAGTTCATGCTGGCGTTGTCCAAGGACACGGTGGATGCCCTGGGGCGGCCGATGCGCTCATCGCCGCCGAGACCGATACGCGCAAGCGCGCTGTGTTCATGGATCTGAAGGCGCTGCTTTTGAGCAAGGTCGTCGACGAATGAAGCGTGACCGTGCGACAGCGATGCGGGCGCAGGCCGCCGGTTTCGAGGCCGGCGGCCTCGGGGGACGTCCTTTCGCCCACAAGGCCGCTCGCGGCCCATACCACCGATGGGCGCACGGCTCGCGAGGTGGTGTTCTACCGGCTGGGCGAGAAGTTCGTCGACCACGAGCGCTCTATCCCTGAGGATGTGCGGTCGGTGCTGTACTACACGCTGGCCATTGGGCACCATACCGAGGGTCATCGACTGCCTCGCCCCGCGCTTGACGACTTCGCGCGAGGTGTTCGCCGACGTGCTGGCGCTTCTCGGCCCGGGTCGGGCCCACGACAAGCTGGCGGGTATTGAGGAAAGTTCGGCGAGATCGAGGTGAAAAAGGAGCACGTGCCCGTGCTGAAGCCCGCGGTTCTCGCGGCGCTCGATCGCGTGGGCGCTGCCCTGGAAGTGAGCGACGAGCCGCCCTTGCGCGCCGTGTCGGAGGCGGTTGTCGCCATCGACGCCCCGGCGTGGCTGGAGGAGTTTCTGCGTCTTTTGGAGGAGATCCAGTGCGAGCCGTGCGTGTACGCCATGGGGAGGAGGGTCACATGCTGAATGCCGAGGAGATTCTCTCGGCCAGCGAGGCGTCAAGCGCGGTGGCAACATCGTTTTCTGCGTGGGCAGCGTCCTGCGCGGCGACGATGCGGCCGGGCCTCTTCTGGCCAAGCTGGAGGATTTTCCCGTGGAGGGCTGGACGGCCGTGGACGGCGGCCAGACCCCCGAGAACGATCTGGGCTATCTGCGGCGCCTTGCGCCGAGGCGGCTTCTGCTGGTGGATGCGGCGGCCATGGGCCTTGGCCCGGCGCTATCCGCCGCCTTCAGGCCGCGGACGTGGCCACCCAGTCGCTTATAACGACCCACACGCTGCCCATCACGTACCTGCTCGGCGAGCTGGAGGCCGTGTGCGAAGAGGTCGTGTTTCTGGGCGTGCAGCCCGCGGGGACCAGTTCTTCGATCCGGTGAGCCCCGGGTGCTCGCGGCCGTGGAGCACGTGTACCAGTGCCTCGCCGATGGTGCCGATTTCGAGCAGTATCCCTTTGTGAATTGAGATGACGCACGTAGGTGCGCCTTTGGTAACTTGGAAAGGATTGAAACAACTATGGCTATTGTGAAAGAAGATCTGGCCGCTGTGAGCCCCGATGCGCTCGCGCCGGCGGCCACCGAGGCCAAGGCTGAGAACATCGGCGTGACGAAGGCGGCCATGCCCGGTGCCAGTGCTTCGTCTCCGCCATGCTCGCCGGCGCCTTCATCGGCTTCGGCGGCATGTACTTCTGCACCTTCCTCGGCGACACCACCCATGGCCTTCGGCGTGCAGCGCCTCGTCGGCGGCTTGTGCTTCTGCCTGGGCCTGTGCCTGGTGCTGTGCTGCGGCGCGGAGCTGTTCACGGGCAACGTGCTCATGGTGTGCGCGAAGGCGTCGAAAAGATCACCTTCGGCGGCCTGTTCCGCAACTGGGGCATTGTATGGGTCGGCAACCTCGCCGGATCGCTTCTGGCTATGTTCATCATCTTCATGTCGAATTTGCAGGGTATGAACGGGGGCGCCGTGGGCGAGGCGTTCGTCTCGGTGGCCGCCGGCAAGGTGTCGCTCGCGCCCGAGGTGCTCTTCTTCAAGGCGATTCTCTGCAACATCCTCGTGTGCCTGGCCGTGTGGATCGGCTTCTCCTCGAAGACGACGGCCGATAAGGTTCTGGGCATCCTGCTTCCCATTTCGGCCTTCGTGGCCTGCGGGTTCGAGCACTGCGTGGCGAACATGTTCTTCCTTCCCATGGGCCTGGTGCTCAACGGCCTCGGCTTCGGCGCGGCCGGCGCGGTGACGCTGGGGGGCGTTGCCTACAACCTCGTGCTCGCCACGCTCGGCAACATTGTCGGCGGTCTTTTTAGTGGGTCTGGCCTACTGGTTCATCTACCGCAAGAAGCAGGAGAAGTAGATCATGAACGTGATCGATCGGTATCGGGAGGGCGAGCCGGTGGAGCTCTGCGAGGGGCGAGCTGCTGACGCCGGCGGGACTTGCAGGCGACGCCGCGAGAGGGGTGCTCGTCGAGCATGCCATGGAGGTGACCGTCAACACGGTGCCCACCATGCGCGTCGTCTGCACTCCCCGATCACCTGGTCGATTTGGTGGTGGGCCGTCTCACTACACCGAGGGCATCGTGGGAGGGCTCGACGATATCGAGGACATCTACGTATGCGATCAGGGGACGCGTGCCTCGGTGCTGCTCTCCTGCCATCATGCTGATTTTTCGCGGCAGGGTGTCGAGACGGTTCCCTCGTGCTGCACGGGCAACCGCGTCTATAACCGCTACTTCACCAGCGACGAGCGCCCGGCCAAGGTGAAGCCCATTCCGTGGGAGGCGGCATGGGTCTTCGCCGCGGCGCGAGCGTTTGCGGAGGATTCGCCTTTGCACAAGGCGACGACGGGCACTCACAGCTGCTATCTCGTGCTCCGGGGGCACCGTGACCATCTGCCGCGAGGATCTGGGTCGCCACAACGCCTTCGACAAGGTGGTGGGGGCCGCTTGCGCGAGGGCATCGATTTGCGGGACGCTGATCTTCTCAAGCGGTCGTTTGCCGGTGGACATGGTCATGAAGGCCATCCATGCCGGCGTTCCGATTTTGGCCACCAAGGCGGTGCCCACCGACGAGACCATTCGCCTCGCCCGTGAATTCGATCTGACGCTTATCTGCCAGGCGCGTCCCCGATTCGGCCGTGGTCTACAACGACCCTTTGGGGGAGAAGCGCTAGGGGTTGAGAAGGGGAGGCCGATGAGCGCCGCGAAGCGACAATCTGCGAGGGCGGGCGTGATTTTCGCGCTCGCCTTGGTGGTGCTCGGGGCGCTGGTCGGCCTGCTCACCGTTGCGCTCAGCGTTGCCGTAGACGGGGGCGCCTCCCTGTTTGCGGAGCGACCGCAGCTCGTTTGGCTGCTGCCGGTGGCGGGGCTTTGCTCCTATGGGGCGTATCGGGCGGTCGGCCTTTGATTTTTCCTGTAGCACCGCTCGGGTCATGGGAGGCAGTTCGCGATGGGCGTTCGGTGCCTCCCGCTGCTTTGCGCCGGCGATCATCGTGGGCACGGCGCTCACGGTGCTGTGCGGAGGGTCGGTGGGCAAGGAGGCGGCGGCGCTCCAGATGGGCGCGGCGGCAAGCGGCCTTTTGCGCGATCGTGTTTCCGCGCGTTTCCGCACGGTGCTGGCGCCAGCGGCTATGGGCGCCGCTCTCGGCGCTTGCTGGATGCCCCGTTGGCGGGCGTCGTGTTCTCCTTCGAGGCGCTTCGCCGAAGGCCCGGCTCGCTTGCTTCGCTCGCTGCGCCGGCGGTGACGTCTTTTAGTGTCCTGGAGCGGTGGTACGGGCGATGGGCGTACGCTTTCTTCCGGGTTCCGTTGCGGCGCCGGCCGTATTGACGTTGTCCTCGCAGGCGATTCCTTCATGGGGGATCGGGTTGTCGGGGCTCTGCTTTTGCTCGCTGCGGTGGGTGCGGCGGCGGGACTGCTGGCCCTTGCTTTCTGCGGAGCGCTCGGGAAGCTTCGGGGCGGTCTCGCCCGGCTCGGGGCGCCCGTCTTTGCGCTGGCGGTCGGGGGGAGTGGCCACGGCGCTCTCGTCGTCGGCTATGCGGATCTTTCACTATGAGGACGTGCGCTCGTACTGCGTTACGGGCCTTTGCAGATTGAGGCGTGCTCTGGCGGGGGGAGGCTCTGCCTTGGTGGGCCTTCATCGTAAAGGCGGCACTTACGCTGCTCACTCTTGCCGGTGGTTTTCCAAGGGCGGCGAGATCATGCCCGTTCTCGCCATCGGCACCTGCCTCGGCGCGGCAGTCTTCTCCGCTGCGTCGTCGCTTCTCCCCCGCATCTATCTTGGGCGCTGTGGGAGCGAGTAGGTCCTCTCCGGAGCCCTCGTCGGCATGGTCGCCTTTTTCGCCGCCTGCACTAACTGTCCTCTGACGGTCTCCTCGTGTTTGCTGGCGAGCTACTCGGCTTCTGCTTCCTTGCCCGCCACGATTGTCGCGATAGTTCCCGCCTATCTGATCGCCCGCCGGGTCAGTCTTTATCCGACCTCCTTGCAGCGTGCGCGAGGCAAATGCCAGTTCGACCCCTGTTATGGCCCGGCGCGATGCCAGTTAAAAGGGGTGAAATGGTAAGGAAATGCCAGTTCGACCCCGTTATGGCAAGACGCAAACGACCATTTCTGGGTCAGAACTGGCATTTGCACGGGCAAAAGCGAAAATGCGCGCCCGAGCTTTTGGGCTGTCGGCTTCCAGGGCGCAGGTGGCGTTTTCTGGAGCGCGTTCTAGGCCACCAGGGCGCGGAGGCTCTCGACGGCCCTCGCCGGTGAGGTGCAGGCCCCTCGCGCATGTAGGCGGCAAAGCTGCCGTAGAGGCGGTCGATCTCGTCGAAGTAGGCGCGCAGCAGGTAGGCCGGCCGCGCTTCCAGAAACGACAGCAGGATGGCGCGCTCGTGGTCGGTCATGCCCCCGTCGAGGTGCGCGCCTCTTCGGCGATGAGATCGGCGTGGTCGGCGTTCACGCGCAGGTAGTCCTCCATGATGGGCGTCCTCGTCGGCACCGGTGGCGCGCAAAAGGTAGCGCATAGCACCCCGGTGCGGTCCTTGCCGTTCACGCAGTGGATGAGCGCGGGGCGCCCCTCGGCGGCCATGGAGCGCAGGGCCTGACCCACGAGCGGATACTCGCGCACGTAGCGGCGGTAGTTCGCGCCCATGCGCTCCTCGGGCTCGCCGTAGCGCTCGATGACGCCGGCGATCAGGCGCTTGTCGGAATCCTTGCGGCGGTGCTCCGGTGGAAGGCTCCAGGGCCACGGTGCGCATGCCCACGATAGGGGGCTCTGGGTGCGCTGCCACTTCGGCGGCCGTGCGTAGGTCGTAAATGGTGGCGATGCCGAGGGCGCCCGAGAGGAAGGCCGCCTCCTCGCCGGTGAGGTTCGCGAGCTCCCGCGAGCGGAAGATGCGCGCGTCTCTGAAGGAGCCACCCACGGCCCGGATGCGCGAGTCGCCGTAGGTGCCTCCGGCGGGCAGCGCCCGAAGGCGAAGCGTGGAGTTTCGCTGCTTCGGTCACGGGCCGCACCTTCAAGAGGTAGCGTCGGGGGCTTCCGGTGTATAGACGAACCGCCAGTTCACGCCACGTGACTTGTCCACGGCGGCGGTGGGGTAGGTTGGGTCCGTCGAGGCGCGTCGTCAAGCGAGAACTCCATGGCGCAGATCGTACGGTCGAAGTCGTCCACATAGCCGGCGAACTCGATGGGCTGCCCGGCAGGGTGCCGCGTGTGCGGGCGAGAGGATTATCGGGAGCGTCGGCCACGGGCCCTCCTACACCAGTCGCCGCGGATTTCCAGCAGGGTGCGGGCGAGGTGGGCGAAGGCCTGCTCGCCGGCGGCCGAGTCGGGCATTGTCATGATGGTTATGAGGTAGTCGCGACCGTTGATCGGACGATGCCCGAATCGCACACGGCGTCGTCGTCTTGCCGTCGACTCCAGCCGGCTTTGTTGCGCACGGTGATGTTTGTGCCGATAGACGCGACGGTCTTGTCTCCTCTTCAATGAGCAGCGCGTCTGGTCGCCCTCCGCGTCTTCGGTGAGCACGGAGCCGTCGCCTTCTGGAGCCGTCGGCGGCCGTGCTCTCCTCGGAGCCCTCCCTCGTCGCTTCCGGCGTCTTCCCGCCTTCCTCGCCGCCAGGAACCCTCTTCCGGCAGGTAGTCGGTGTG
>VOFH01002179.1_pt1 | contig 29435 bp, 54 predicted proteins | sample 5384091 | NCBI WGS metagenome assembly VOFH01 (sample SAMN12384727, study PRJNA508395) | human gut metagenome | isolation source: healthy gut G | host: Homo sapiens
CGGTCGTGGATCATGTTGAGCACGTTGTAGAAATCGGCACCCATCATGTCCATCTTGTTGACGTAGATCGCGTAAAGGGGACGCTTATAATGGTCGGCCTGGCGCCAGACAGTCTCAGACTGAGGCTCCACGCCGCCCTTGGCGCACATGAGGTAACAGAGCCGTCCAGCACACGCAGGGAACGCTCCACCTCCACGGTGAAGTCCACGTGACCCGGGGTATCGATGATGTTCAGACGGGTCTGGGGGAACTGGTTCTTGGTGCCCTGCCAGTAGCAGGTGGTAGCGGCGGAGGTGATGGTGATACCACGCTCCTGCTCCTGCGCCATCCAGTCCATGGTGGCGGTACCCTCGTGGGTCTCGCCGATCTTGTAGTTCACGCCGGTGTAGTACAGAATACGCTCGGTAGTGGTGGTCTTGCCCGCATCGATGTGGGCCATGATGCCGATGTTACGGGTATTCTCCAAAAGCTTTCTAGAACACTTCGTCTCCCTTTTGGATTACCAGCGGTAGTGGGCGAAGGCCTTGTTGGACTCGGCCATCTTGTGGGTGTCCTCGCGCTTCTTCACAGCGCCGCCCAAGTTGTTGGCAGCGTCCATGATCTCGCCGGCCAGACGCTCCTTCATGGTCTTCGCCGCGGTTGCGGGCATAAGCGGTCAGCCAGCTGCAGACCCAGGGCCTGGCGGCGGCGCTCAGAGGCGGACCTCGATGGGCACCTGCAGGTGGCGCCGCCCACACGGCGGGCCCTTGACACTCCAGGGAAGGCAGCGCTTTTTGTGGGAAAACCGTGTGAACCGGTGGCTTTGGCAGCCTGCGCCGCTCCAGAACCGGACAGCGGTCCCGCTGTTCCTCGCGCCGGATGCCAGCGTCTATGCGGCAGACCTCACCTGCAGAAGCCCGCCTCGCTTTCCTGGAGGACGGCGACGCGCTTTCTGCTTTGGTGAACCTGCGGCTTTCCGCCCTTCCCGCGCCCATTCTTCTTGTAGAAGCGCCGCAGTATTGAAGCGGTTCTCCCCGGCAGCGGCACACGCTCTGGCGCGGAAGCGCATTCCTTCCGCCCGTCATACACAAAAGACGCCCGCCGTTTGGCGGGCGTCTTTTCTGCTATTTGGGAATGGGCCTTTACAGGTCCACCTCGTCCCTGCCGCCGGCTTCCACTTCGGGAATACCGGTGCCGGCCGGGATAAGCTTGCCGATGATTACTTTTAAGACCCATGAGCGGGTCCATCGCCTTTGATGGCTGCATCGGTAAGCACGCGGGTGGTCTCTGGAAAGAAGCGGCCGAGAGGAAGGAATCCGTAAGGGACGCCTTGGTGATGCCCAGCAGGATACTGGTCGCACGGGCGGGCTTCAGGTCCGTCTCACCGGCGGCAACACGCGCCGCGATCTCCTCATTGGCGTCGCGGAACTCGGATTTGTCCATGGACGAGACCGACGATCAGCTCGTGCCGCCGCGATCCTCAATGCGCACCTGCCGCATCATCTGCCAGGACGATGACATCAGTCCTCCACTGGATAACGGCCTATCAGGCGTTCAGAGAACGGTTCAATCATCTCATTGCCATCACGGATATCACAGACCTCAATTCCTTCGTGGGTGCCGCAATCGTGCTGCCGGATAATAACTTCTTGGGAAACATCCACCAAACGGCGGGTCAGATATCCCGAGTCCGCAGTACGCAGCGCAGTATCTGCCAGACCTTCCGCGCGCCTCGCGAGGAAATGAAATATTCCAAAATGTTCAATCCCTCGCGGTAGTTCGCACGGATCGGGATTTCGATGGCCTTACCAGAGGTGTTGGCAATCAGTCCGCGCATACCCGCCAGCTGGCGGATCTGGTTCATACTACCACGGGCGCCGGAATCCGCCATCATAAAGATAGGATTATATTTGTCAAGGTTATTTTTTTAGCGCATCCGCCACCTTGTCAGTGGTTTCATTCAGGTCTTAATGACCATCTGATACCGCTCCTCATCAGAGATAAGTCCCCTGCGGTACTGCTTGGTGATTTTTTCGATCTTCTGATCGGCTTCTTCCATCAAACCTTTTTCTGGGGCGGGATTACGGCATCACATACAGCGACAGTAATCGCGCTGCGGGTAGAATATTTAAAACCCTGCGCTTTGATCTTGTCCAGCACCTCAGCGGTGGTAGCAGTACCGTGGACGCGGATGCATTTTTCTATGATCTGCCCTAATTCCTTTTGCCAACTAAGAACTCGACTTCCAGCTTGAACATGTTTTCCGGTTTGCTGCGGTCCACGTAACCCAAATGGGGGATTGGATCGTTAAAAATAATCCGTCCCATAGTGGTTTCGATGATCTGAGAATGCATCTCCCCTTCGATCATCTTTGTCTTGCGGACCTTTATTTTTGCATGCAGACCGATAACGCCTTCATCATAAGCCATCATCGCCTCTTCCACGCTTGTAAACGCTTTGCCTTCGCCAGGTTCTCCATCTTTTTCCAATGTCAGGTAATAGGAACCGAGCACCATATCCTGGGTCGGAACTGTTACCGGGCGGCCGTCAGAAGGCTTCAGCAGGTTGTTAGCCGCCAGCATCAAAAGCGCGCCTCCGCCTGCGCCTCCGCAGACAGCGGCACATGAACCGCCATCTGGTCGCCGTCAAAGTCCGCGTTGTACGCGGTGCAGACCAGAGGATGCAGTTTCAGCGCACGGCCCTCCACCAGCACCGGTTCAAAAGCCTGAATGCCCAGTCTGTGCAAGGTAGGCGCACGGTTCAACAAAACCGGATGATCCTTAATCACAATATCCAGAGCATCCCAAACCTCTGTGCGGGCGCGCTCCACCATTTTTCTAGCGTTTTTGATGTTGGTCGCCGCGCCGGTATCTACCAGACGCTTCATGACGAAAGGTTTGAACAACTCTAGCGCCATCTCTTTCGGGAGGCCGCACTGATACATTTTTCAGTTCCGGACCCACGACGATAACCGAACGGCCGGAGTAGTCGACGCGCTTACCCAGCAGATTCTGACGGAATCGTCCCTGCTTGCCCCTTGAGCATATCGGATAAGGATTTCAGCGGGCGGTTATTGGGCCCGGTAACTGGACGCCCGCGGCGGCCGTTATCAATCAAGGCATCCACCGCTTCTTGCAGCATTCGTTTTTCGTTACGCACAATGATATCCGGTGCGCCCAGCTCCAGCAGGCGCTTCAGGCGGTTGTTCCGGTTAATAACCCTGCGGTAAAGGTCATTCAGGTCGCTGGTGGCAAAACGACCGCCGTCAAGCTGCACCATCGGACGAAGATCCGGCGGGATAACCGGCACCACGTCCAGAATCATCCACGTAGGGGCGTTACCTGATTTTTGAACGCTTCTACTACTTCCAACCGCTTGAGCAGCCGGATGCGTTTTTGACCGGAAGCATTCTCCATCTCTTCCATTAACTCATTGTAAAGCTTCTCCAGGTCGATTTGGGCCAGCAACTCTTTGATGGCTTCCGCACCCATGCCTGCCTTGAAGTCGTCCTCGTATTTCTCCCGCATTTCACGGTATTCTTTTTCATTCAGCAGCTGTTTTAGCTCTAATGGGGTCCGACCTGGGTCAGTCACAACATAGGATGCAAAATACAGCACTTTTTTCCAAAAGGCGGGGGAGATATCCAGAATCAGGCCCATCCGGGAGGGATCCCTTTAAAATACCAGATATGGGAAACCGGCGCTGCTAACTCAATATGGCCCATCCGCTCCCGGCGAACCTTTGGCACGGGTCACTTCTACGCCGCAACGTTCACAGACCTTGCCTTTGTAACGCAGCCGTTTATATTTGCCGCAGTAGCATTCCCAGTCCTTCGTCGGCCCAAAAAATACGCTCACAAACAGGCCGTCCTGCTCCGGCTTCAGGGTGCGGTAATTGATTGTCTCCGGTTTTTCCACCACACCGTGCGACCACTGGCGGATCTGATCGGGGGAAGCCAAACCAATTTTTGATCGATTCAAAAACATTAAATTCCGTGCGATCCTTCTTCCTGTATAAACTCGTGAGTGGCAATCCAAAACAGGTTTTGCCAGGCTGCATCCTAATATTTCAACGCGATGCCCGGCCAAATCACCGATTAAAAATTTTCATCCTCGAACAAATCGTCGGCATTGTCCAGGACCCAACAGATCATCGGCATCAACATGCTGTCTACTTCATCTGTCTCCGGCTCGTCAATCGTATAAGAATCCGCCAATTCATCCTCATTCTTCACGTGTTCCATATCCATCAGATCGTCGTCCATATGGCCCAGACCCGTCTTCATCATCATCGTCAAAGGTCTGCTTCAGATCAATTTCTGGTTATCTTTATCCAGCACCTTGACATCCAGCGCCAGGCTCTGCAGCTCTTTAATTAAGACTTTGAAGGATTCGGCACACCCGGCTTCGGGATATTGTTGCCCTTTACAATTGCTTCAAAGGTTTTAACCCGTCCTACCGTATCGTCAGACTTGACAGTAAGAATTTCCTGCAGAGTATAGGCCGCACCGTAAGCCTCCAGCGCCCAAACCTCCATCTCGCCAAAACGCTGACCGCCAAACTGGGCCTTACCGCCTAAAGGCTGCTGCGTTACCAGCGAATATGGACCAGTGGAACGGGCGTGAATCTTATCGTCTACCAGATGGTGAAGCTTTAGATAATACATATAGCCGACGGTCACCGGATTGTCAACCACTGTTCTCCGGTACGCCCATCGTACAGGATGGTCTTGCCATCCTCCTGCAGACCGGCTTCTTTCAGGCATTCGCGGATATCTTCTTCATGGGCGCCGTCAAACACCGGCGTCATGATCTTCCAGCCCAAAGCGGCGGCAGCGCGGCCCAAATGGACTTCCAATACCTGCCCGATATTCATACGAGACGGTACGCCCAGCGGGTTCAATACAATATCCAGCGGGGTCCCATCGGGCAGGAAGGGCATATCCTCCTGCGGAAGGATACGGAAACAACGCCTTTATTGCCGTGACGTCCGGCCATCTTGTCCCCCTACCGAAATTTTTCTTTTTCTGCGCAATGTAGCAGCGGACAACCATGTTCACGCCGGGATTCAGCTCATCGCAGTTTTCGCGGGTGAATACTTTTACATCTACAATAATGCCATATTCACCGTGGGGCACGCGCAAAGAAGTATCGCGCACTTCTCTCGCCTTTTCACCGAAGATGGCGCGCAGCAGGCGTTCCTCTGCCGTCAGCTCCGTTTCTCCTTTGGGTGTTACCTTGCCGACCAGGATGTCCCCGGCACGCACCTCCGCGCCAACACGAATAATCCCGCTCATCCAATTCTTTGAGCGCATCTTGACATTGGGAATATCACGGGTAATTTCCTCCGCGCCCAGTTTGGTATCTCTCGCTTCGATCTCATATTCCTCCACGTGGATGGAGGTGAACACGTCGTCGCGCACAATTTCTTTTCATTGATCAGCACGGCGTCCTCGTAGTTATAACCTTCCCAAGTCATAAAGCCGACCAGCGCATTTTTCCCAAACTGATCTCACCATTGCTGGTAGCGGGTCCGTCAGCAATAACCATGCCTTTGGTAACCCTCTCACCTTTTTTTCCACAATGGGGCGCTGATTGGTGCAGGTGCCCTGGTTGGAACGCATGAATTTCAAAATCTTGATAGGTCTCCAGTGCGCCTTCATCGGTGCGAATCACGATTTCGGTAGCCGAAACCTTTTCCACCACGCCGGCGTGTTTGGAAACGACCGCAACGCCCGAGTCAACCGCGGATTTATATTCCATACCGGTGCCGACGATGGGCGCTTCCGTCCTAAGCAGGGGCACCGCCTGCCGCTGCATGTTGGAGCCCATCAGCGCGCGGTTGGCGTCGTCGTTCTCGAGGAACGGGATCATCGCGGTCGCCACCGAAACGACCATCTTCGGGGAAACGTCCATGAAGTCGGCACGGTCGCGCTCTACTTCAAAATCTCATCACGGAAGCGGGCATTGACTCTTGGGCGGGCTAAACGGCCTTCTTCATCCAGAGGCTCATTGGCCTGCGCCACCACAAATTATCCTCCATATCGGCGGTCATATAAACCACTTCATCCAAGACTTTATGGGTGGTTTTGTCTACCCGGCGGTAAGGCGCCTTCAATAAAGCCATACTCATTGATGCGCGCAAAAGTCGCCAGATATGAGATCAAGCCGATGTTCGGGCCCTCGGAGTCTCGATGGGGCACATGCGCCCATAATGGCTGTAATGAACGTCACGTACTTCAAACCCGGCACGGTCACGGGACAAACCGCCGGGGCCCAGGGCGGACAGGCGCCGCTTATGGGTCAGTTCCGCCAGTGGATTCGTCTGATCCATAAACTGGGACAAGGGCGAAGATCCAAAAACTCCTTGATGGCTGCCACCACCGGGCGGATGTTAACCAGCGCCTGGGGCGTAATCATATCCGGTATCCTGCGCTTGGATCGTCATTCTCTCACGAATAACCCGCTCCATTCTGGAAAAACCAATTCTAAACTGGTTTTGCAGCAACTCGCCCACCGAACGGATACGGCGATTGCCCAGATGGTCGATATCGTCGGTGTTGCCCACATCGTAGCACAGGTTGTTGATATAATTGATGGATGCAAAAATATCGTCTTTGATGATATGCTTGGGAATCAGGCTGTCTACATTGGCTTTGATCGCTTCCCGCAGCGATTCCTCGTCCTCGTTTTGTTCCAAAATCTCCTTGAGCACAACAAAACGGACCTTTTCGTTGATCCCATACTCGGAACAGTCAAAATCCACAAAATCCTTGATAGCGACCATGCCGTTGGAAATCACATAAAACTCCTTGTTCTCCACTGATAACTTGACCTTGAAACGCCGGCCCTTTCCACTTCCAGTGCCTGATCAACGGTGAGGACATCCCCTGCGTTTGCCATCAATTCACCAGTCATGGGGTTGGCAATAGGCTCCGCAATGGTTTTTCCTGCAATGCGGAAAGCGATCCCCAGTTTTTGTTGTATTTGTAGCGTCCCACCGGGACAGATCATATCTTCTGAGTCGAAGAACAGGTTCTGCAGGTGTGTCACAGCGCTATCAACTGTCGGCGGCTCACCAGGGCGCAGCTTGCGGTAAACTTCCAGCAGGCCTTCTTCACCATTTTTGGTATTGTCCTTGTCCTGAATCGTTTTGACCAGGCGCTCGTCCTCACCAAAGATCTCATAGAGATTTCTGGTCGGTACCATATCGATCCGTCAAGCCGTCGCCAGTCATAGTCGCTTTGTCATCCTGCATTTTTAACAAAGCGCGGATAAAGGTCGTGATTGGAATTTTACGGTTTTTATCGATACGAACATAGAAAATATCGTTGGCGTCGGTTTCATATTCAAGCCACGCCCCCTATTGGGAATCACGGTAGAGGTAAACAATTTTTTACCCGTTTTGTCATAGCTCATGCCGTAATACACACCCGGAGAACGCACCAGCTGGGAAACAATAACGCGTTCTGCGCCATTGATGAAAAAGTGCCGCTTTCGGTCATCAGCGGAAATCGCCCATGAAGATATCCTGCTCTTTCACCTCTCCAGTCTCCTTGTTTTAAAAGGCTGGCGCGGACACGCAAAGGTGCTGCATAGGTGACGTCCCGTTCTTGCACTCTTCCACCGTGTATTTGGGCGTGTCATCCAGATGGTAGTCGATGAAATCCAATACCAGGTTGCCGGTGTAGTCGGTAATGGCGGATACATCCTGGAACACCTCTTTGAGGCCCTGATCCAAAAACCACTGGTACGAGTTTTTTTCTGCACCTCGATCAGGTTTGGCATTTCCAGAACCTCATTGATACGGCTAAAGCTCATACGGACATTTTTACCCAGATGTACAGGCTTGACATTCACCATAGGCTTACTCACTCCATTCATCTATTGCCAATGCGGTTATGCAAACACTACAAACACTGCGCCGGATCTTCCTGTAGTTTTTGCAAAACCCTATTGCTTTTTCCCCTTATCTTCTGCTATAATAGCTATGTCAAATGGCATAACTATCCATTGTGATACATTTAATAATTATATGATACTTTAAAAGGCTTGTCAATAGATTTTTGCAGGGCTGTCCGGGATTTCCGGGCAGTTTTTTCAAAAAGGCTGTTTGTTTTGATAGCATTGGCAAAATTTTCTGGTTTCAAACAAAGCTGGAAAAGGCCGTGGCCCAGGGAAATAGGGCCACGGCCTTTTCGATGTAATAGAAGGATCCTCTCTGATTAGATTTTGTTTTTCCCTGCCAGGATATTTTTGTAATCCTCCAGATTTTGCTTTAAAAGGGTAGGCGTGTCCAGCTCATACGGACACTTGGACTTGCACTGGCCGCAGCCGATACATTTTTTCGATGTCCATCATCATCTGCTGGCTTTTTTTCACTCAACCATCCGGCTGATGGGCTGCGCCGGATCAACTGGGACATCCGTGCACAGGAGTTGATCTGGATTCCCATCGGGCAGGGCATGCAGTAGCCGCAAGCACGGCAGAAATTGCCGATCAGTTCCTGGCGGTCCTTTTCGATCAACTGCTGAATTTCACCGGTGAGGGCCGGCGGCTGCTCAAAATAGCGGATAAACTCATCCAGTTCGGTTTCCGCTGTATTCCCCAGATGGGCAGTACATTGTCAAACTGATCCAGCCAGGCGTAAGCGGCGTCAGAACGGGTCAAAAGGCCTCCAGAAAGGCCTTTCATCGCAATAAAGCCCACTTGGTGCTCCCGGCAAAGCTTGACCAGCGCCAGATCTTTTTCCGTAGCGAGGTAGCAAAATGGAAACTGCAGCGTCTCGTATAATCCCGATCGCACCGCCTCTTCCGCCACATCCAGCCGATGGTTGGTAATGCCAATGTGCCGGATTTTGCCCTGGGCCTTGGCCTCCAGCATCGCCTCATACAATCCGGTGCCATCGCCCGGCTTGGGGCAGAAAGACGGCGTATGAAACTGATACAGATCAATGTAGTCGGTCCCGAGGTTTTTCAGGCTGGTCTCCAGGTGCTCCCAAAAGGTCTTTCCATCGGTAGCGCCGGTCTTGGTCGCAATGGTAATTTTGTCCCGCACATCCGATAAGGCATAACCGATCTTTTCTTCGCTATCGGTATAAGCCCGTGCCGTATCAAAAAAGGTAAAGCCGGCATCATAAGCCTTCCGCAGCAGCATGGCAGCATATTCCTTTGATACCCGCTGAATCGGAAGCGCGCCAAACCCGTTTTTGGGAGAATGAATCCCGCTTTTCCCCAGGATCACACTACTCATATTCATCTTTCCTTCCATCTATTTCTTATCCTTTTGCAAAAGGAGCCTGTTTTATTTTAAAAAGGCTTTTAAACGCCCGGTAGGTCATATAGGTGTCAATCTTGGAAACCAGCTCGAACGGCGCGTGCATGGAAAGGACCGGGACGCCGATGTCTACCACATCCGCATTATGTTTGGAAATTTCCACCGCGACGGTCCCTCCGCCGCCCTGATCCACCTTTGCCGATCTCTCCAGTCTGCCAGAGCACGCCTTCCCGCATCAAACAAATCACGGACAAAGCCCATGAATTCAGCCGTCGCCTCGTTGCAACCGGATTTGCCCGGGCGCCTGTGTATTTTGTCAGCACGGTGCCATGATTTGCATAGGCGATATTACGCCGCTCTGCCACATCTGGGGAAAGATGGATCAAATGCACAGTTTACGTCGGCAGACAGGCATTTGGTATGGGTCAGCACCGTCCGGCCTTCAATCCCGTAATGTTTGGCCAGATCGCTGATAAAATAAACAAAATAATCAGACCCCATGCCAGTAGCGCCAGGGGATCCTACCTCCTCTTTATCCGCCATCACCGTCACATGAGGTATACTCCGGTGCCGGCGCCTCGATCGCCGCCATCAAAGAGGTATAGGCACAGACTTTGTCATCCTGGCCGTAGGCGCCCACCATGCTGCGGTCAAACCCACATCCCGTGGATCGAATGCCGGAACCGCCTGCAGGTCGGCTGCTTGGAAATCGCTTTCCACAACACCGTATTTATCAAACAGGATCTTTGCAATTGCCAGCTTGACCTTCTGGCTGGCCTTGTCGTCCCGGAAGGGCCGCGAGCCGATTACAATGTTGAGCTCCTCACCCCGTATCCCATCCCCCAGCTTACGGGCATCTTGATCCTTGCTCAGATGGGGCAGCAGGTCGGTGATGCAGAACACCGGCTCGCCCGGCTCATCGCCTACCGAAACCGTAACCGCCTCGCCGCCTTTTTTCACAATCACGCCATGCAAAGACAGCGGAATTGCCGTCCACTGGTATTTGCGGATACCTCCGTAATAGTGGGTTTTAAAATAGCCGATTTCCGCATCCTCATACAATGGGTTGGGCTTTAAATCCACCCGTGGGGGAATCGATATGGGAGGCAACCAGGCGAATGCCCTCCTTCATGGAGCGGGTGCCGATGGTAGCAAAGCACAATGCCTTACCGCGGTTGTTATAGTAAACCTTATCCCCGGGCCCATATTTTTATCGGGATCAAACTCCACGTAACCGTGATCCTTTAAGATTTTGACCGTCTGAGCCACTGCCTCCCGCTCTGTTTTGGCGCATTTCAAAAGGCCTTATACCCTTCGCAGAACTCGTCGGCTTTGGCAATCTCCTCATCCGAGAGTATCTCCGCTCCGTTTTTCGGCGCCATCAAAAGCTGTTCTTCCAAAAGCTGACCCTGAGTTTTGTTTTGGTTTGACATGTCGTATCCTCCTTGCAATTGATCTGATTCTGTTTTCTTTTCATGGAAAGCCATAGGCTATTTTGTTACACCTGTTTTCAGGCGGAAAAATCGTATAATTTTCGTACATTTTTTTCGTTTCTAAAACCTTTTTCACATACCGTCCGGTATCTCCAAATGGGATATTCTCGATATTCTGCCCATCTGGCGCATATTCCTCATTTTGCAGCCATTTCTTCGTATTCCCCAGCCCGCATGATACGCGCACAGGGCGTTGGTTTCGCTGCCGAATTCATCCAGCAGCGTCCGCAACAGGAAAGTACCGTATTGGATATTGGTTTTTTCATCAAACAGATCATCATAGTCTACGCCGCTTTCGTCCTCCATGCGGAACTGGATCCATTGAAACGTCTCCTCCGTGATCTGCATTAGTCCCCGAGCCCCAACGCTGGACTGCGCTTGTGGACGAAAGCTGCTTTCAGTACGGATGACGGCAAAGACAAAAGACGGCTCCAGCTCCTGTTCCTCGCAGGCAGACAAAACCAGCTGCTCATACCCCAGCGGATACGCTTTCTGATAGAAATACCGCATCGCTTTTTGTCAGACCAAAGATGCCTGAAATCAACAAAATCGCCGCCAGCAGCAGCGCGCCGCCTTTTCGAATGACCATCATCCACCTGCTTTCTCTTGTAAATGCCGGGCTAACTGCCGGGCTTTTTCTTCCAGATCCTTTACCGAGCCATCGTTTACCAATATATAATCGGAGCGTTCGGTATAGTAGGCTTCTCTTTCTGCGCATCCATCCGCCTTTTCGCCGCCTCCGGTTCCAAATGGTCCCGTGCCGGATCCGCTCCAAACGGAAAGCTTCCGGTGCGGTCACACTGACTACGGCGCCGCAGAGTCGGTCTGCGCCGCTTTCAAAATAAAGTCGGTGCATCGACGACCACCAAAGATTGTCCGGCGGCTTCCAACTCTTTCAGCCGATTTGTTAGCAGCTGCAAAATCGCCTTATGGGTAATCCGGTTGAGTACCGCCAGCTTTTCCGGATCAGGGAAAGCCATCGCCGCCATCCCAGCCCGATCCAGGCTGCCATCCGGCCTTAGGATTTTACGGCCAAACGCACGGACCAGCTGCAAAAGACATTCACTGCCCGGCTTCACCGCTTCCCCTCGCCAGACGGTCGCAGTCAACCACCGGAATGCCGCAGTCTGCCAGCACTCGGCTGACCGTGCTTTTTCCCGCGCCGGTCTGGCCGGTCAAACCGATCACGAAACATCCCATCCATATCCCCTTGCCGTTATAACCTTACCACATCGAATGCCGCCGCCAGCAAAAGCCGGTTATATACCGCCAGTCCAAGGCCGTCCTGGTTGGGGCAGTGAGCGAACACCAGCTGCGCATTCTGATCATCCAGCCGGCGCAGCGCATCAAACAGCGCATGCGCCTGCTCTCCCGGCCGCTTTTCCCCACCGTAACAGACCGCTGGCACCTCCAGTGCCGCTATGTCCTCCGAAAACACAGTGCAAATACACCGTCAGCCTTTCGCTCATTGACATACCCGGCAAAATCAGCCTGATTTCCGTCCACCAAAATCACCCTGGCTTTCGGTGCATAATGTTTGTATTTCATCCCCGGCGAAGCGGCCTTCTGACCTTCCGCCATGGGATGAGTCACCGCTGGATCCACCTGAACATCACCCAGCACCTTCCGCAGCTGTTCAACCGTTATTCCTCCAGGTCGTAATACAGTGGGGACTTCCCCTGCCAACGAAATGACAGTGGATTCCAGTCCCACCCCGCAGATGCCGCCGTCGACAATGGCGCCCACTCTTCCCATCAGATCATCAATACAGTGTTGAGCCGTCGTGGGGCTGGGACTGCCGGACAGATTGGCAGAGGGGGCCGCGACAGGCTTGCCACAACGCCGGATCAGTTCACGGGCAATGAGGTTGCCGGGGAATCGTATCGCCACCGTGTCCAGCCCGCAGGAAACCGCATCCGGCACCTGGGAAGTCTTGGGCAATACCATAGTCAGCGGCCCCGGCCAAAATTCCAGCGCCAGCCTGACCGCCGCCGAAGGGACCTCCCGGGCCAGCTGAGGCAGCATCTCCATATCACAGATGTGCAGGATCAATGGATTATCGCTGGGGCGCCCTTTTGCCCTGTAGATGGCGCGCACTGCATCCTCGTTTAAAACCGTTGGCGCCCAGCCCGTAGACCGTTTCCGTGGGAAAAGCCACCAGCCCGCCTTGCGCCAGAATATCCGCCGCCTGCTGCAATTCATCCGGATTTTCAAAATCGAAGCGACTTTCAAAATCTTGGTCTCCATTTTATTCCTCTCCCTGGCTTTTTGAGCTTTTCCGCCTGGTCATAAGCTCGCAGGGCGTCCACCACCTCATCCAGATCCCCGTTTAGAATCGCCTCCAGCCGGTACAGCGTCAGTCCAATGCGGTGATCGGTCAAGCGGCCCTGAGGATAATTGTAAGTGCGGATGCGTTCGGAGCGGTCGCCCGTACCTACCTGAAGCTTCCGTTCCGAGGCAATCTTGGCATTTTGCTCCTCAAGCATCCGTTCATACAGGCGGGAACGCAGGATTTTCATCGCTTTTTTCCTTGTTCTTGTACTGGCTGCGCTCGTCCTGACATTCCACCACCGTGCCGGTGGGCAGGTGGGTGATCCGGATGGCCGATTCGGTTTTGTTGATGTGCTGGCCGGCGCCACTGGAACGATAGGTATCAATCTGCAGGTCGCCGGGCGCGATCTCCAACCCACTTCCTCTGCCTCCGGCAGTACGGCCACCGTCACGGTAGAGGTGTGAATCCGGCCCTGGGTCTCCGTCTCCGGTACGCGCTGTACGCGGTGCACCCCGCTTTCAAACTTCAGCTTAGAGTAAGCGCCTTCCCTTCGATGGAAAAACTCACCTCTTTAAAGCCGCCCAGTTCCGTTTCGTTGGCGCTCAAAATCTCAGTTTTCCACCGCTTATTCTCCGCGTACATCGAGTACATGCGGAACAGTGAATGGGCAAACAGAGCCGCCTCATCGCCGCCGGCGCCGCCGCGAATCTCGATGATCACGTTCTTGTCATCGTTTGATCTTTGGGCAGAAGCAGGATCTTTAATTCCTCCCCCAGTCGTTCCATCTCGTCCCGGCTGGTATTCAGCTGTTCCTCCACCATTTCTTTAAAATCCTTTATCCAGCCCGCCCTCATCCAACAACTCTCTGGCTTCCTCAAAAGACGCCTCGGCTTTTTTTTCGTACTCCCGGTATTTTTCCACAATCGGAGTCAGGTTTTTGTGTTCTTCATCAGGCTTTTATATTGGCTGTTATCGCTTACCACCACCGGATCCATCAGTTTTTCGTTAATCTGCTCATAACGTGCGGCAACATCTTTCAATTTTTCAAACATAAAAATCCTCCGTTCATTCAGACGATCCCTCTGGTTTTTCCGGACCTGTTACAATACCGCCACGCTAAGTATGCTCCTCCTCGCGGGAAATCTTCCTGATATTTTTCCGCCTTGCTGCGCGGCACCATTACTTCCCGGCCGCATCCCAAACAGCGGATCTTAAAATCCATTCCGACCCGCAAAACTAGAAAATGATTTTCTCCGCAAGGATGTTTTTTTTTCATCGTCAGCACATCGCCTACCTGGACGTCCAACGTGCGCACCTCACTTTACTAATACATAAAATTAGTATACCAGATTTTGTATCCAAATGCCAATTCTTTTCACCGATTATTTGCTGCGGCCCGGTAAAATAATAGGGATTCTTAAGAACAAAAGGAGAAATGAAAATGAAACAGATCGTTTGTGAATTTTCCGATCATGATCTGGCCGAGCAGGCCGCCCACCGCTGCGCCAGCAGGGTTATTCTATTTTGGAAGAGAGCTTTGAAGCAAAGAATATCCGGCGAAAACGCCTCCGGTCGCTATGGCCGGTCAGCTCATGGGTTTTCCTCCCAACCAGTCCCGGACGGGTTCGTCATTTTGCATTCTGAAAACCAAACAGAGCCCCCGCGCGATGGGTTGCACGCTCCGTCTTTCTTGTCCAGATGAGCAGGTCGGCCGGATTCGCAGTCGGCTGCTGAGCCTGGGCGGCTCCGGCGCGTCTATCCAGTAAAACCGTCATATCCCTGCCGATTCGTTTCATATATATTTCCAGAGAAGTCCCAACGGACAAAAATGCGCGGCAGCTGCCTTACACAAGCCGGGCAGAATGGAGGAAAAAAAATGGAACGATATCTGCCGGAAGGCTGTTTATGGAATACTGTAGAAAATGCCGCATCACTAAGGAACGCCGCATCCTTGCAGGAAAGATGGCGGGAAGGGCGGATCCTGGAGGCCCGCGTTACTCTGTGCGATTCCGGGCACAACCTGATTGTAGATTTAGTCAGCATGAAAGGAATTATTCCCAAAGAGGAAAGGCGCCATTGGAATCAGGACGGTTCTACCAAAGATATCGCCCTGATCTCCCGCGTCAACAAAGCTGTGTGTTTTCGCATCCAGCGTTTTGACCGGGGAGCAAATGGAGAGCCGGTGGCAATTCTTTCCCGGCGGCAGGTGCAGGAAGAATGTATGGAACGCTATGTCAAAAAGCTGCATCCGGCGACATCATTCCCGTTCGGGTCACTCATCTGGAGCCCTTTGGCGCTTTTGTGGACGTTGGCTGTGGCATTCCCTCCTCATCCCTATCGACGCCATTTCTGTCTCTCGCATTGCGCATCCTCGGGACCGGTTTTCTCCCGGCCAGGAAATCCAAGCGGTGGTACGCCAAGTCGAGCCGAACGGCCGGGTCGCTTTAAGCCACAAGGAACTGCTTGGCAGCTGGGGAGGAAAACGCAGCCCCTATTCTCCCGGGAGAAACAGTGGCAGGCGTAATCCGTTCCTCAGAGAGTTACGGCGTGTTTATCGAACTGACTCCCTAATCTGGCTGGGCTGGCAGAACCGCGGGACGATGTCTTTCCCGGACAGCATGCCAGCGTATTCATCAAAAAGCCTGATTCCAGAAAAATGAAGGTAAAGCTGATTTTAGTAGATGCCTTTGATGCGTCTTACCCCGTTCAACCCTTCCATTACTTTGTGCAGGGTAATCATCTTTCCTATTGGCGTTATTCCCCGGCCTCCTGCAGCAAACGGATCGAGACAAGGTTTGACGAACTCCAGGAGGAGGAAAGCGCTACATAGTTTTAGCCATCATCTTCTCGTCGTATAATCGCATACTGATTAGTAAAATGAAAACCACTAGCTTACTAGTGGTTTTCATTTTATCCTGTATCCCTATCCTTAGAAAATACAGGGCCTCTCAAACGCACCTTTCGCCCGGTCTGGGCAACTCCGCCCATAAAGCTACACTGCACCAACCCTTCATTGCGTATTTCCTTGTTATACCTATCCAGAGCGCTTACATCATGTATTCCATTAAAATTTTTATAGCAGCGCTTATTTCTACTGCATTTGTTCCACCCTGCGCACGGATTGTTTTTATTCTTGCTGCGCAAAAATATTCAAAAACTCCTGCATCAGCGGGGAACAGTACCCGCCTTTCTTTTCGGATTGCCGCCACACGAGTATACATCCCTTTTTCCCTGAGCCTTTTGTAAGCAATCCCTTTTCGTGCAATCACCGAGCAAATAGAACGGGGCACAATAGCGACGCCCAGCCCTGCTGTGGCCCACATCAAAGAAGTGCGTGCATCGTCGTTTAGACAATAAATATTGGGACGATCCCTTCTTCTTCAAAGGTAGCGCGAATCAGAGATTCCCATCGCCGGTAGCAAATCAGCGGCAGCCCTCTAAATCCGACAAAACAGCGGAATCCCATGGAATCTTGGAAAAATAGCTTTCATCTCCCACTGCTACCATGGGCTCTTCCTCTAAAAAAACGCAAGAAAATTCCTCCGACCGGAAAGGCGCCCGCACAATCGCCAGATCGATCACCCCATTTCGAATCTGGTCGGCCAGATCCAAGGTATTCCCCTCGCAGATTTCAAAGCATACATCTGGAAACCGGTTCCGGAAGGCGGCCATTTTGCTTTTCAGCAGCCCGATCCCGCAGGAAGACACAGTGCCCAGCCGCAACACGCCAGAAATACCGGTTCGAAAGTCGGTCAATTCTTTTAATGTGGTGTCGGTCAATTCCACAATGGAAACCGCCCGCCGGTACAAAATTCTGCCCGCATCTGTCAAGCGGATCTGTCTGCCTCCCCGCTCCATCAGCGTAACACCCAATTCTTCCTCCAGCAGCTTCATCTGCGCGCTCAACGGCGGCTGGGAAATGCCCAGCTTTTTCGCTGCGGCAGTAATCGTGCCGTTTTCCACAATGGTGACAAAATATTGCAGCTGTTTGATATTCATATCTTAAACTCCCGCAAATTTGAACAAAATCCCCGCCACAGCAGACGCACCGATGAATACCGCCGGATGAAGCTTTTTAAAAAGCCGTGTCGACACAAAAATAACCGCTGCCAACAGCAGACCCTTCCAGTTCAATAAATCTAAAATGGAGCCGCTGGCCCGGAACAAGTCCAGTTGTACCAAAGAAATCATTACAACCGAAAATCCGGCGGCGGTAATCAGGCCGGTCGAAGCCGGCCGAAGTCCGTAAACGCCCCCTTGACATATTTGTTGTCCCGGAAAGCTTTTAAAATCTGGCAATCAATAAAATAACAATAATGGAAGGCGTAATAATCCCGACGGTAGCAATCACCGCGCCAGGGACTCCGCCGGTAGTAAAGCCCACATACGTGGCCATATTGATGCCGATCGGCCCAGGCGTCGATTCAGAGATTGCCAACATATCCGCCAACTGCCCGTGGGTAAACCACCCCGTCGTGTCGGAAATATCATACAGGAACGGAAGAGTAGCAAGCCCGCCGCCAATGGAAAATAAACCCGCCTTGAAAAACTCATAAAACAGACGCAGATAAATCATTTCGAAACGGCCCCCTTCCAGTTTTTGCAGCAGGATACCGGCAACAGCGGCCAGCAATACAAAAAACAATAGGCGAAAGGCTGGTCAAAATCGACCCTACAGCCACCACCACATAAATGACCAGCGTCGCTTTGTCGATCACCGAGCTTTTTAACAGCTTGATTACCGCATTAAGGATCAAAACGCAAACACAGACCCGGATTCCCGCAAAAGCGTTCTTCACGACCGCTAGATCCGCGAAGTTCTGGATAAAAAGCAGCAATAATCGTAATAATCACCAGCGATGGGAATACAACCCCAAGTGTAGCTACAATACCGCCCACAATCCCCTTCCTTTTTGTCCCACAAAGGTTGCCGTATTCACAGCAATAATACCGGGAGTGCACTGCCCAATGGCATAATAATCCATCAGTTCCTCATCGCTTACCCATTGGCGTTTTTCCACCATTTCCCGCTGTAAAATCGGTAACATCGCATATCCGCCTCCGAAGGTCAGGCCTCCGACGCGGGCAAAGGTCCAAAACAAATCCAGTAATTCTCTCATTATAAAAGTCCTTCCATCATTTTTGGGAATATGAACCCCATATAAATTATGCTGATTTATAAAAAATCCACAGTTATCATATAAAGATATCCCGGAAAAGTCAACTTTTTCCAAATCCCTGCTGTTTTAAACAGATCCTCGCGTACGTTTTTTTCTTTTATTGCGGATCGTCAGGATGGATAGAATCAACTTTTTTCCCCCCTGTAAAAAGCACCCGCAAATGCGGGTGTTTTTACTCATCATTTTTCATCAGATTTTTCGCAAATTAGAAAACAGCATGGTTCCGGCTCCCCACAAAAGCTGAAGCCAATACCGCCAATCCATTGGCGTTTTGCATCGCACCCAGCAGGGTAAACACCGTCATAATGCCGTATCCCAGCAAAATTCCTACAATCTGAAGCACTGTCCCCAATGCAATGGCGCTTTTCACCGAGATCGCAGCAGTCACACCATGAAATAATGATACAATGCCGCCGGTAAAGGACAGTCCGACGGTGCTGTGTCCTTTCGAGCAGTCATAATATCGAAATCGCTGTGCAGTTTTGCCGGGAGGACATGTACCATCTCCACCGGCAGGTCATATACCTGAGCGATTTTTTCGGCTGTCAGGTTAGGATCGGTGGAGCGGACGATCAGACCGATTCCCTTGCGTTCCAACTCATATAGCCATCGCGCAATTTCAGGATCCGGCTGATAACTGACGACAAACATAGCTGTCAGCTCGCCGGAATTGGAAAGATAGATCAGTTCCCGGCCGCCAACGCGGTATTTCGCCTCGTAATCGGCAGAAGGGGTATAAATTTCATGATGGCGCATCAGTGCGCTGTTGCCGATCAGCACTCGCTTGCCATCTACCCAGGCGGACAGCCCCATTCCCTCTTCATACACCAGGTTCTCAACCTTTTTAAGATCTCCATTTTGCCCTGTATGATTTTCATAAATATATTTTTGATGGTGCCGTCAAAGGAACATAAAGCGCTGGACGCATCCAGAATCGCTTCGTCGATCCTGCGCTTTTCAAACATTTTGATGTTGTGCAGCAGGACATTGTCGCTGGGAAACAGCTCGCTGGCGTCCACTGTCACGCCGTTAATCGTACTGAAAGTATCCACCGCCTCAAAACCGGTCAGCTGTGCTCCTTCTTTGAAAGGGATCTCTGCGCGCGCAACAGTGGATAATTAGCGTAAAGCGTGGCTGTAATCGGAGAAGCAACGCAGGTTACCGCACTGAATGCGGTCAACGCCGTAAAAATGTCCCGGGTCAGATAATAGCTGACTCCGCCGACCACTAAGTTGCACAATGCCACCACTGGTGCAATGACCCGGAACAATCCTTCGCTATTGTCCGGCTCGTAAGACTGTTCTAAAAAGCGAGTAAGAAAGCCCGTTTTGCTGGCATAGGCCAGATTGGGCGGATTTAGATCCATCCCCGGCTCAATTCCCGGGCCAGTTCTTTATTTTTCAAATATAAAACTGCTTTTTTTCGGCCGTTCAGAAGAAACAATCCTGAAATTTCCTTCAATCCGGGAAACGAGTGTCTTCTTCCCCCACACATTGCAAAGAAGCCCAAAACAGCCGCTGAAAAGAAAAGCCCCAGCGTTTGCTCCTGCAGCTTTTGGGGAATGCCGCTATCGCAACGCCCTGCACGATTGTAGAAATCACCGCCAGCGCGGCCAGAGAATCCCCATCGGCATGCATCGTCAAAGGGATGCAAGCCCGCCGCCGACGGTGGTATTGCAGACCAGCGCTGACAGGATCACCAGCGCCAGATTTACAATCATATAGATGCGCGGCTGAGTTTCCAAATCCATAAAGGCAGGCAACGGCAGTCCCGCCGTCTGTGCCAGCGCAAAATACAGCGTGCCGGCAAACAGCACCGCCACCACTGCAATTCGGACGTTCAGAGAAAACAGCGAAGATTGCAGATCATGACGAATCGGTGCAATATCCGCCGGCGTGCGAAAATCTTCAATGTCTTCTTCGTCCCCAATTCCTCTTCGTCGGAGAACGGTTCCTCCCCGAAATCGTTCTCCTGATCCTGCAGCGTACGCTGCAGGCCTTCAAAATCAAAATGATCCGCCGGGCCGGGTGCTGGAATGCTTTGGGTTTTTCCAAATTTTCCGGCTGATCCTCCTCCGTCTCTCGAACTGCCGAAAGGGGGATATTCAGCTGCGTTTTTCCAGACTGGGTTCCCGAGGCAGCTCTTCTTCCTGCTGCCACCGCTCCAAATCAAAATGGATTACCGAATGAGAAGATTCTACGCTTTTTTATCCTCCGGCTGCTGCGCATCCAAAATGACGGTTCCAACTGAGCGGGAATCTCGGACGCCTCTTCTGTCTTTTCCTCCGGTTCCTTCCGATCCGATACGGCAGAGCGCCAAGACGCTTTTTATCCTGTACGCCGATGTCAAACTTGGCATTGCTGCCAAAAAAATCTGCCAGTCCTTCCAAAGAGGACGCCTGCTGTACCTGTTCAGGTGCCGGCGTATTGACCGGCGCCCGGCGTTTCACCCGGTCCCAGGCTGTGGGCTTCCTTCGTTGCGCATTGTGCTCCTGCGCCGACTTCGCGCTTTTTTTTCCGCTTAATTTCTTCCAAAATATCGTCTACATCATAAGAATTGGGCATACCGGTTCCTCCTTTTCCTACCGCGCCTTAATGGCAAGACGCTGCCTGGCAATTTCATACATCAGCACGCCGCCCGCTACAGAAGCGTTTAACGAGCTGATTTTGCCCAACATCGGCAGCGAAACCGTAAAAGTCGCACTTTTCTTTGATCAAAGCGGCCCACACCGTTTCCCTCTGAGCCAACTACCAATGCCGTATGGCTGCTGAAATCTGTTTGGCACCAAGTCTGTCCGTCCATATCGGCACAGTAAAAACCACACGCCTTGCTTTTTCAGCTCGTCGATAAAAGATGCCAGATTTGCCACCCGTACTACCGGCAGGTGACTTACCGCCCCTGCCGAGCTTTTTATACACTGTGGGCGACAATCCTGCGCTGCGCCGTTTCGGTATGACAATCCCATGAGCGCCGCAGCATTCTGCCGTCGGATCAAAGCGCCGAGGTTGTGCGGATCCTCTATTTCATCCGCAAGAATCAAAAAAGATTTTCTCCCTTCTGCCGGGCCAATTCCCAGACCTGATCTATTGTGGCATAAGCAACTGCCGCAACCGTCGCCGCAACACCCTGATGCGCCTGATTGCCAGTCATGGCGTCCAGCTTTGGCCGGTCACATCTTTAACCGGAACGCCCGCCGCTTTGCCAGGGAAATAATTTGCCCCATGCTTCCCCTTTGTTCTACTGGCGCCACATAAAACTTATCAATCGCTACGCCAGCCTTAATTGCTTCAATACAGCATTTCTGCCAAAAATCAGCTGGCTGTCATTTTTTCTGTGCCCGATCCGACATGCTTTTTAATCCCCTCCAACTGTCAAACGCTTTTTTCGCTCTACTTTCTGCGCCTGTAACCTTCTCTTTTTGCCCCTGCGCCGAAAAGACGAAAAAACACTATATTTGTAATATTATAACATAAAGTTGACAGAGAAAAAAGCATCTTCCGCTATCTTTCGCAATCAAAGCAAAAAAATGATCAGCAATACCACAGCGATACTAAAAGCAGCGATTGCCAATGCCTTCCCAAACGGCGCAAAAATTTTTCCTTTTTCCGCCGAGCCAGCGCTACGTTTCCCATTTGAGAAACGTAATCCCCCGCTTTTTGGCGCAGACGCTCCGGATCTTCGTCCCGGATCCTTCTTTTACAATCAAAATAGCCCGTTCAAAAATTCATTTTGCGTATCCGCTACCTCAATGATTTTTTGTGTACGCCACGCACCATGTCAAATTCCTCCCTTTGTTCTGCTCCTTGGAATATTTTTGACATCGCATTTCAAACTATGCAGATAGATTGGATAAATCTCCTTGTTTTTCGCCTTTTCCACCTTTTCAACAAATATACTAACAGTAATCTCCCTTACCACGCCTTTTTAGTGGAAAAACTTGTGGAAAAGGTGGAAAAGAGCATATTTTTTCCGATAAATGAGCTACTTAAAATTATTTTTACAAAATTTTGTTTTCCACTTGACACAAAATTCCATTTAATTGAAAAAAAGGAAATTTTATAAAAAGCAGCTGCAAAACCACTTTTTATGCCGGTTGGCAATGCAAGAAAAATTTTTCCCTGTTTTTTTACAAATTACAAATGGTTATGACATGTCTTACACGTTCGGAATTCCCGCCAGGAGGGTGTATCCCGTTTACTCCCCGGGTTAAAGGAAACGCGCCGTATTACCACTCATACGGCGCGTTTTGAGACATTTATTTTCCTCTTCCGGCTTTCTAGTCGTTAAAAACCAAATTGCCCGCTCGATAGAATCCCGGCTGTTTCCCCAATCCTGCCCCTTGTTCCGATAATCATACATCCGGCAGAAATGCGTTACATCTTTTCCAAGCGCCTCCAAATATGCCCGTGTAATCCGCTGTGTTTGCGCGATAAATGGGGCAGCGCGCTTTCCTATCACATTGGGTGCCAGCGCCGTCAGCTGCCGGCAGTGTTCCAGGCAGATCACCGGCTGCTGATCGTTTAAACTCCGGAAGCTTTCATCTTTCTCCCACGTATGAATCAATGTTTGGAGCATCCGGTCCATGACCCGGTTGACTTCGCTGCAGACAAAGCAGCTTTGCTTTTTTGGGGAGCGACCGGCACATTCTTCCTAAACAGCCCTCCCTTAGCCGGATGTGCAGACAGCTCATTCTCCGCCACATAAGCCAAACGGCTTTCCAGCATAAGCGCGAGGGACAAACGATTTTTCGCCTTGAGCATCCGCTGAAAGTGGGAAAAACAAAAGCCCTCCCTGTTGGTTTCCATGCGGATATCCGGTTCCATCATGGCCGCCCCATAATATATTCCAGGCACCGGTTCTCCAGAATATTGCGCAAACGGCAGATCGGGCAGCCGTCTTTCGGTTCCAACACTTCGCTGAGTGGGATGGTATAAATGGAATCTTTCATGATAAAGCGCCCTTTCATCAAACGGCGCACACAGGCCGCGTCAATTCGCCCCGGCACCGTTGGTTATTTATGGATAGTATATCACATCTGTGCAAAAGGTGCTATAATAAGATTCAGCGGCTTTAGCTGCCAAAAGGATAAGGGTACATCCAATATCCGAAAAATCGTCTCCTTAGGCAAAAGCATAGCCCGTAAACGGGAAATCCGCTGGAAAAAAGCTGTTTGCAAAGGCAAAATAACAGCCTGCTGTCTGCCATGTCCGCCAAGCATCTACGGGTACGGCGGTTGAGATGGCAGTCCCGGCATTCAATGTCTGAATGAAAAATGAGACTGACTTTGCTTTTTAAAGGGGCAAGGAGCGAGAATTTCATGCGAATGGTTGAAAAATGGACAGATTCTGCTGCAGGGGTGTCTCCTGTTTCGATTTAGGGCGCACGCTGGACTGCGGACAGTGCTTTGATGGAAACGCTGTCCCGACGGCTTCTGGGAGGGCGTTTGCTGCGGAACCTTCTGCCGGGTCAGGCAGGAGCGCACTGTTTTTTGATTTTTACCCATACAAGCCGCCGGCTTATCCGGGACTTTTGGATCCTTTATTTCGGCCTGGACGAGGATTATACTACTTTGTGCCGGAACTTTTGCACCGATCCTGTTTTATGCCGGGCTGTCCGGTTCGCGCCGGGCATCCGTCTGCTGCGCCAGGATCCGTGGGAAACCCTGTGCTCTTTTTATCATCAGTCAAAACAACAATATCCCTCGCATTCGCGGCATTATAGAGCGGTTTGTTCTCTTTTGGGCGATCCGATGGAAAAAGGCCCGCCGGCTTTTCCCACGCCGGAACGGCTCTCCTCATGTACGATAGAGGATCTTGCACCGCTGCGCAGCGGATTTCCGGGCCAGGTACCTTCTGGATGCGGCGCAAAAAGTGTCTTCCGGCGCTGTCAATCTAAAAAACCGTCGATACACTGGATAGTGACAATGCCCGACGGGTCCTGACCAGTATTTGCGGCGTAGGCCCCAAAGTTGCAGACTGCGTACTGCTGTACGGCTTTCACAAAACAGAGGTAGTGCCAATGGACGTCTGGATGAAAAAGGGTTCTGGCCGTATTATACCCCTGACGGTTTTCCCCAGCGGCTCGCCCTGGATGGGAATTGCCCAGCAATTTCTGTTTCACTACGCACGGCATCACGCCGCGGATCTTCGCCAGCCATCACTGGTACGGGCGTAATCCTGCCATCCCTCTGCCAATTTGGCAAAACGCATTCAAATGCGGGTTTTCAAAAAATGAAAGCGCTCTTTTTATCCCATTTTTTACCATCCCAGGACATTTTCATCAATCCTCCGACCACACCGTTTGTATATGGGGTAAAGTGCTTCTGCCAAAACCCGGCGGCAGTCGGGTTAAAGCTTTCATAATCCACTCCCAGAAGGGTATATCCCTCGGATGCCAGCACATTGATGAGGAAATTCAAAAGGCTGGGATACAGTCCCTTTCCCCGGTGCGCTGGCAGACAGAAAGCACCACAGATATTCTGTACTTGTGGCAGCTCTGTAACAAAATTTTCCGCCGCATCCGCCGTTTCAATATAAGCGGCAACCCTTCCGAATTTTCTGCTGCAAACAGACGGGTTTTTTCGTTATCCACAGGCCTGGCCCAGTATGCTTCATAAAGCAGGGGCTTTTTTTCAAAATGAGCGTTTAACATCCGATGCAGAGGTTCCAGTCGGCCGCGGGATTCTGGGGGTATTTCAAAAAAAAAAACCTTCGCAGGCAGGCGACCGTATCGGTGTCATGGGGCGGATGGCGTCAATACACCGCAGTCCGAAACCATACTGGAAAAATGCCGTTATTGCTTCCCGGTCGTGAGCATATAACCCAATAGAATGGCTGGAAATACCGGCATTCGCCCATTTTGGGCCGCTGCCTGATACAGCTTTTGATAAATTCGAATACGGTCCTCCCTCGCTGCGCCATGGGCGTAGATCGAGAAAAGTCCCCCGAGCTGTAGTGGTAAAAGCATTGTCCATGGGTGCCAGGCAACAGAGGAAACCTATCATTTCTCCATTTTCAAATGCGGCGCATCTAAACCGTTTTCGGCCAGCTCGCTCAAATCCGGTATCCGCGGATCTGGCGGCAGCGCTGGCACGGCCTGGCGTTCCTGCTGGTAATTTTCCCAGGCAAGGCGCTTTGCCTGAGGGATATGGCTGTTGCAAAATCCAATAAATCCATTTTTTCTAAAAGGCGCCCTGCGTGCAGGGCGCCCTCCTTTTTTTTTGCGGCGTTTGGGCCGCTCTGCCTTTTGATTTCAGCATAGCGGATGGGTGAAAAAATGTCAACCGTCCGGTTTTTTCTTAAGCCACTAAGGTTTTTCAATCACTTTGCAGACCATTACGCTAGTATCGTCATCATGACCGCTGGGTTTTCTTTTTTGTGCGGTTTGCCACAGATCCTGAGCCAGCTCTTCGGCACTTTTCTTAGCAGACAGCTTTATCTGGTCAAAAATCCACTCACTGCCTCCCAAAAGCATCCCATCTGAAAGCATGACGATCCAATCCCCTTCGTGCAATTTCAGGCGGCTTTTTGCAAAATCTACCCCTTTGAGGATACCTGCCGGCATGGAAGCTGCCTCCACCTTAACCACCGAGCCATCCCGATAAACAAAAGTCGGCGCCCGCGCCTGCTTTTTCAAGAACTGCGTTTCGCCCGAGTAGAGATCTATTGTTGCCACATCTATCGTAGAAAGAGATTCTTCCTCCGATTTAGCCAGCAGGGCGGCATTGACTAACTCCAAAGAGGAATCAAAAGAAAATCCCGCCGTTACCAGCTTTTGAGCAGGCAGACGGTCATGGCCGAATCCAAAGCCGCTCTGCTTCCGCTGCCCATTCCATCGGAAAAAGCAGATGAACTCTTCCCCGGCCGTCCCAGATCTCTTCCAGCGCATCCCCACACACTTTCTGTCCGTCACAGGAATGCTGAATTTTCGCCGTTTCCACCGAATAGACGGTTCTCTCGATCCACCGCAGATGGGATGCGTTTTCCACTTCGCTCACCACCGGCAGCTGCAGCCTTCGCTGGCACAGGTCGGAAAGCCATAAGGTCATGGAAGTCTGATTCATACGGGCCAGCTTGAAAGGCGGAATTGCCGCTTCTACCGTCAGCCGGCCGGTCTGATCGGTGTAGGCGCTGACTGAAATAGGGGGAAAGGTTTTCCCGCTCCAACAGCGAGCTGATCCGGTCGGCCAATGGGAACTCCGCCTGTTCAATGCCGGTCAGCTCCTGTGCCAGGGAATCAGCATACCGCTCATCCCTTGAAACTGGTCGGTGACTACACCGCGCAGAGTCTGAGCCTGCATATACGCCTCCTTTTTTGCCGGACAGGCGCTCATATCCGGTGCAGATCTCGCTTGCCAGCTCCCATTTGTGATCACAGTGTTCTTCCATATAGCCGGAAAAATCCTCTGCTGTTATCTTCCCTTTCCGGCGCAAAACCTCAGTCAGGTTGTTAAAACCGTCCATCACCGAATGATACTGTTCTCCCCAGCACACCGGCTTTTTGCGCGCAGGACTTGCACACATCTTCTGCCGCGGCAGCAAAAACATCCGCCACCGTGCCCGATTTGGAGGAACTGATCTTTTGGTGAACCTGCCGGGTAGTCTCCCCGATATCCGCCAGCGCAGCCGGGAAGCGAATTTCAGTTTGGATAATACCACTTCCCGGGCCGTTTTGGAAAAGGCGTCCGACCGTTGCCGGCCCCAGAAAATCAAGCTTCGCACCGCCGAGGATGGGATCAGCAAAAATAGTACTGCGCCGAGAAAATCTCATACAAAACGCTGTATGCCTGATATTCGCTCCCCCATAATCAAAGCCGTCAGGCCGTTTACGACCACAAATACCAGCGCCTGTACGACCGATCCCAGCTCTGCAAACATCCCAGCCAGCATGCCGCCGAAGCCATAAGCCGCCGCCAAAAGGAAAAATCTCCTCCCAAAATTCCCATCGCAATTCCTGCTGTCACTCCTGCAATGGCGCCGCCGGATTCCCGGCCGCACTTTGACGCCAGCAGAATTGTCACTACCGCCACAACCCGCCCGATGGAGACATCGCCAATGGAAAAAAGAGCCCAGCGCCATTACCAGCAGCGCATAGGCAATAATCAGGCAGGAGACATCTTTGCCGTTTAATGTCGCCAGTTTTTCCCGGCGCAGTAAAGCCTCCACCGCGCGCTGAAAGAAAAAGCAGGTTCCAGCCGCCAGTACGGATTCGGATAGGCAGATCACTACATCATACAAAAGATATCCCCGCAGGAGGCCAGCGCAACCCCGGGCAGGAAAACCGCGCCGAACGCAATAGCGGGTGCTGTCCAGCGTTGATTTTTTGTTCATCAGGTGCGGCGGCAAAAGCCATTTGACGGCTACCGTCAGCGCAACCGCCGCGATATAGCGAGTATTATTCTCCGGGTGAACGGAAAAATATATCCCAAAAAGCGCACCCGCACCCGCTGCAGTGGCTCGCTCTTTTTTCCGGCTGCGGCAAGGCTACCCAAACGGCGCCAACTGCCCTAGCAAAAAGCGTTGGACAGTATGAATCCGCAGACAACACAGGCCAGATATTCCAGCAGCACGGCCTGCCTCTTTAAAAATCCTGCCAGATGAGAGACGGCAGGCATGGGTTTTTCCTTTGTTTTTAACACAATTATCCTCATTTCTTTTATCCGACCGGCCCATCAGGTATTTTTTCCCTTTGTTTGTGCATAAAATATGGTTTCCGGCATTTTTAGTATAGCTGTTTTCCATAGCGTAACCTGTCGGAACCGGTCGTCCTCCAGCAGCGGGCGGCCCATTCTGCCCCAAAACCTACCTTGACAAGCAAACTGGGCAAAGGTAATATATATTTATATCGATTTTTCTAAAAAATGGAATGATCAGCAATCGCCGTGACTGCGGCAACAGGAGGAAACACCATGAAACTGGAAGGCGTGCGTACTCGTTTTGCACCCAGTCCCACTGGCTATATGCATGTGGGAAACCTTAGAACTGCTCTTTATGCCTATCTGATGGCCAAATCCCAGGGCGGCACCTTTATTCTCCGCATCGAAGACACTGACCAGGAACGTTATGTGGAAGGCGCTGTGGACATCATTTATAACACGTTGAAGGAAGCGGGGCTTTATTGGGATGAAGGGCCGGATATCGGCGGTCCGGTGGGCCTTACGTCCAAAGCGAGCGCATGCCCATGTTCAAAAAATATGCCGAACAGCTGGTGGAAAGCGGACATGCCTACTACTGCTTCTGTGATAAGGATCGCTTGGAGGAAGTTCGAGTGCTGCAAAAAGCTTCCGGTATTGTCCCTCGGTATGATGGGCACTGCCGCAACCTTTCCAAAGAAGAAGTGGCAGAAAAGCTGGCGGCAGGAATTCCTTACGTCATCCGGCAGAAAATGCCTACCGAAGGAACCACTTCTTTTCACGATGAAGTATACGGCCTGATCACCGTAGATAATGATACGCTGGACGATCAGGTGCTCATCAAAGCCGACGGTATGCCTACCTACAACTTTGCCAATGTGGTAGATGACCATACCATGGGCATTACCCACGTAATCCGCGGATCTGAATACTTGTCCTCCACTCCCAAATATAATCTTTTGTACGAGGCGTTTGGCTGGAAATCCCTACCTATATTCATTGCCCACCGGTGATGAAAAACGCCACCGAAAAACTGTCCAAACGAAATGGAGACACATCTTATCAAGACTTGGTCGCCAAGGGGTATCTTCCTCCTGCTATCGTCAATTATCTGGCGCTGTTAGGCTGGGCACCCAAAGGCGAACAGGAGATCTTCACGATGGAGGAACTCAAAAAGGAGTTCTCTGTTTCCGGCATCAGCAAATCTCCTTCGATTTTTTGACAATCAAAAACTGGACTACATTAACGCGGAATACATCCGCCGCCTCCCGCTGGATCAGTTTCACCAAATCGCTCTGCCCTGGATCCGGCAAACGGTGAAACGCGAGGACGTGGATACCCGGCTCATCGCTAAGGTGCTGCAGGCGCGGACGGAGGTGCTCAATCAGATTCCAGAGCAGGTGGACTTTATCGACTGCCTGCCGGAATACGATACAGCGCTGTATATCCATAAAAAATGAAGACCAATAAGGAGACCTCTTTGGGGCGCTCAAGGCTGCATTACCCGTATTGGAAGCGCTGGACGATTTTTCCGAAGAATCCATTCATACCGCCCTGTTTGATTTAATCGCCAAACTGGGTGTGAAAAATGGGTATCTGCTTTGGC
>VOFH01002349.1_pt1 | contig 29387 bp, 51 predicted proteins | sample 5384091 | NCBI WGS metagenome assembly VOFH01 (sample SAMN12384727, study PRJNA508395) | human gut metagenome | isolation source: healthy gut G | host: Homo sapiens
AAGATAAAATCAAAGGAGCCGGAAAGGGATCCCAGGATCTCTCCCGCATCCCCCTCCAGCAGCGTGATCTTTTCCTCCATCCCCGCCCTTTTAAAGTTTTCACGGGCAATGGGGATGCGCTTTTCGTATTTTTCTATGGTGGTAATGTGTGCCGTTTCCGGCATGGACCGGGCCATTAAAAGAGCCGAATAGCCCACAGCCGTTCCCACCTCCAGGATCCGCTCCGGCTTCTTTAAAGCGAGCATGGTCTTTATAAGAGCCGCCGTCTCCCGCCGGACGATGGGCACGCCGGACCGGACCGCCTCCCTGGCGATCCCGTCGCACAGCTCCCCGTCTCCTGGATCCAGGGAATTGATATAATCTGTGATCCTGCTGTCAGTGATCATTACTCCTTTTTCGTCTCCTCGTCCAAAATATTGATGATCTCCTTGGAGCTCTGGGAGGTATTCAAGGAAAAGCTTCCCTTTTTCACCTCATAATCGTAGCATTTTGCCTGGATGGAAAAGGCCACATGGTCCCGGATCAGACCGGCATCCTCCAGGAGCTTTCCCACGTCCGCCACCGACTCTGTACCGTCCAGGGTCACAGTCTTTTCCGTCCCCGGGAGTGCTTCCATTCCCGGGGCATAGAAAATATCATGGCCGAATTCATACGTTTTTCTGACGCCCAGCACCAGAAGCACCAGAACCAGGGCGTAAAACACAAGGCGGCCGGAAATGCCGATGACAGCCAGGCTGATCTTATTGATTTCCTTTGTCAGTTTGCTCATACGGCTCCTTTGTCCCGTCCTTTGGGACGGTCGTTATACTTCCATAATGATCGGAAGGATCATCGGATTTCTCTTCATCCGCTTCCATAAGAAATCGCTTAAGCTGTCGCGGATAATGTTCTTGATCTTGCCCCAGTCGGAAACGTGCCGCTCCAGGCAGTCAGCCACGGCGTGGTCCACAATGGCCTGGGCTTCCTCCATCAGATCCTCAGACTCACGCACATAGACAAAGCCCCTGGACACGATATCTGGTCCCGAAAGCAGCTGGTTGGAGTATTTCTCCAGGGTCAGCACCACGATGATGATCCCGTTCTGGGCCAGGTTCTGGCGGTCTCTTAAAACGATGTTTCCCACATCTCCCACTCCAAGGCCGTCCACCAGGACACCGCCGGACTGGACGTGGTCGATGACCTGGGCGCTCTCCTCGCCGATCTCCAGCACATCGCCCGTATGGAGCATCATGATGTTTTCCTTGGGGATCCCCAGGGATTCTGCCAGCTCCTTCTGGGCCATCCTGTGACGGAATTCACCATGGATGGGGATGGCATATTTGGGATGCACCAGGGAATAGATCAGCTTGATCTCCTCCTGGCAGGCATGTCCGGATACGTGGGTATCCTGGTTGATAACCTCTGCGCCCTTCATCGACAGCTCGTTGATAACTCTTGCAACGGCCTTTTCATTTCCCGGAATGGGCGTGGAGCTTAAGATCACCACGTCTCTCGGCGTGATGGATACCTTCCGGTGCAGGGAAGAGGCCATTCTGGATAAGGCCGCCATGGACTCTCCCTGGCTTCCTGTGGTGATGAGCACCGTGTCCTCTTCCTTATAATTCTTTAACTGCTCGATATCGATGAGCGTGCCGTCGGGGATGTTGATATATCCCAGCTCCTGGGCCGTCCCAATGACGTTCACCATGCTGCGGCCCTCGATGACCACCTTTCTTCCGTACTTGCAGGCTGAGTTGATGACCTGCTGCACCCGGTCCACGTTGGAAGCGAAGGTCGCCACGATGATCCGGTTCTGGGCGTGCTCCGCAAAGATCGCGTCAAAGGTCTTGCCCACCGTGCGCTCGGACATGGTGAAGCCCTTTCTGATGGCGTTGGTGGAATCTCACATAAGGGCTAAAACGCCCTTTTTCCCCAGCTCCGCCAGCCTCTGGAGATCTGTCACGTCTCCAAATACAGGTGTATAGTCGATCTTAAAGTCTCCGGTATTTAAAAGGATGCCTGCCGGCGTAAATACTGCCAGGGCTGCGGCGTCCTCGATGCTGTGGTTCATCTTGATAAATTCCACACGGAAGCAGCCCAGGTTCACGGACTGGCCGTGCTTTACCACCTTGCGCTTCACGTTTTTCAGCATATTGTGTTCTTTTAATTTATGGTCAATGAGCCCCATGGTCAGTTTTGTCCCGTAGACCGGAGCGTTGACCATTTTAAGCACATAGGGGATGGCTCCGATATGGTCCTCGTGTCCATGAGTGATCACAAAGCCCTTTACCTTATCAATATTCTGCTTCAGATAGCTGACATCCGGTATCACCAGGTCAATGCCCAGCATGTCGTCGCCGGGGAATGCGAGGCCGCAGTCCATGACGATGATGCTGTCCTCATATTCGATGGCAGTCATGTTCATTCCGATCTGCTCCAGACCTCCCAGGGGGATGATCTTTACTTTGCAGTTCTTATTGTCTTTGTTTGCGTTCTTCAAGTTTTAACCTCCATTGCGTTCTGCGCTTTTCTTCTGCACGCGCTGCAAAGGCCATACAGCTTTACCTCATGGTCCGTAACCTCAAAGCCCAGACTCTCGAACACCTGCTTTTTCCAAAGTGTCCAGAAGATCCGTCTCCAGGGAATACACCTTCCCGCACTGGGTACAGATGGCATGGTGATGGCGGTGGCCCGATCCCGTCTCTTCTCCGTTCAGCTCATACCGGGCGAAACCGTCGTCAAAGGTGACCTTTTCGATCACATGCAGTTCCAGAAGGACCTGTACGGTCCTGTATATGGTTGCAAGCCCGATCTCCGGGCTTTCCTCTTTTTGCCAGGTCATAGATCTCCTCCACCGTGGATGGTGCTCGTCCATCATGGGCGCTGATTTGATATTTAAGACCATGAGCCGCTGGCTGGTAACCTTAAGCCCCTTTTCCCGCAAAAGATCCTTTACCTTTTCTTCGTTCATGAAATACTTCCTATTCCTTTGTCTCAATGTCCACGTCATCCAGAAGCTCCTCAAAGATCTTCATAAGGCCCTCTAGCTCCGTCCTTCATCCTCCACAAATTCATAAAGAGCGTCGGCCTCTCCCTCCCTGGACATATCCTTTAAGATATAGCAGTCGGCCTTCCTCGTCCTCATCCTCGGCGTCCGTCACCAGCAGATAATCTGACCCGTTTAATTTTGTCTCCTCCACAACATAGAATTCCAGTGTCTGGTCATCATCGACCAGCATGATCTTTCTCTCTTCCATTTTTTTCTCCTATTTCGTAACGGTCCGGCCATGGTGATCCAGATACCCTGGAGGATCAGGCATGCAGCCACCTTGTCGATGACAGCTTTCCTGTTCTCCTCCGCACTCCGGATTCCATCAGGACCTTTTCTGCAGCAACTGTTGTGAGGCGCTCATCCCAGAGCGTCACCAGAAGCCCGGTCCGGCGCTCCAGCATCTCTTTAAATTCCTTTGTTTTCTCCACCCGGTCTCCTCGGTATTGTTCATATTTTTCGGAAGTCCCAGCACGATCTCCTCCACGCCGTATTCCTTTATGATCTCCTCGATCCTGGCGCAGGTCTTTCTCAGCTTATTCTCATCCTTCCGTTCGATGGTCTCCAGTCCCTGGGCCGTTAAAAGCAGCTCATCGCTTACGGCCACCCCCACGGTCCTGGATCCGAAATCAAGTCCAAGTATCCTCATTTTCTCCACGACAAAATCAGCTGGCCCCATATCCCAACTGTTCTGCCGCTTTCCCCCTATGGTTCTTTTCTGGCTTCCGCCATTTTGTCTATTTCAGTCTCGTATTGATGTAATTTTCCATCAATTCCTCTAAGATCTCGTCCGCTCCACTTTCATGATAAGACTTCTGGCACCCTTATGGCTGGTAATATAGGTCGGATCTCCGGACATGATATAGCCTACGATCTGGTTGATGGGGTTATATCCCTTTTCAGTCAGAGCCTCGTAAACCTCCCGAAGGACCTGGCTGACCTCCATCTTCTTTTCTTCCTGTACTGCCCTGAAATACTGTGTGTTGCTGATATCGCCCATAAATGTCCTCACGTCCTTTAGTTGCTATTCCTTATTTTACCCCAAATCCGGATTTTCTGCAAGATAAATGATCTCATCTGTCAGGAATTCTTTTAACACTCCCCGGACAAAGCAGTTTTTTCCGCCAGCTTCCGGCACAGCGGCCTTTACATATTCCTTTGTATGGCCCACCATGTACCGGGCTCCGCCTATCTCCACAGGCTCCTCCATAAGGACCTCCGTCTCCCTTCCCAGGAAGGAGGCCCGGTACGCCTTTGACATCTCCTTCTCCAGGGCCAGAAGCTCTGCGCTCCGCTTCGTCTTTACCGGCTCCGGCACCTGGTCCGGCATCCGGTCCGCCCGGGTCCCCGCCCGTCTCGAATATTTGAATACATGCATCTCGTAAAATGGACCGTTTCCAGGAATTTCTTTGTCTCTGCAAATTCCTCATCTGTCTCTCCCGGAAAGCCCACGATCACGTCAGTGGTAATGGCCGGATCCCTGAAATATTTTCTTAAGATCCCGCACCGGTATAAATAGTCCTCACAGGTATAGTGGCGGTTCATGCGCTTTAAGGTAGCGTCGCAGCCGCTCTGCAGGGATAAATGGAAGTGGGGGCAGATCTTTTCCATGGCAGAGAGCTCCCGTACAAATTCCTCGGTGATCAGCCTGGGCTCCAGGGAACCGAACCGGATCCGCTTCACGCCAGGGATCTGGTGGAGCCGCTTTGTCAGCTCCAGAAGGTCCTGGGGCTCCTCCTTAAAGTCTGTGCCATAGGAGCTTAAGTGAATGCCTGTTAAGACGATCTCCTGGTATCCCTTTTCTGCCAGGGTCCTGACCTCCTCTTCCACATCCTCCGGCCGGCGGCTCCTGACCCGTCCCCGGGTGTAGGGGAATGATACAATAGCTGCAGAACTGGTTGCATCCGTCCTGCACCTTGATAAAGGCCCTGGTATGGTCTGCCTGGCGTTCAATGTGGAGCGCTTCATATTCCTGGGCTGCGGAAATATCGATGACCGCGTCCTGGGGCTCCCGTCCAGCCAGCCGCTCCTCCAGAAGCTGCACCAGCTCCGCCTTCTTATTATTTCCGATGACCAGGTCGATGGCCGTATCATCCAGGAGCTTTTCTCCAGCCGCCTGGGCATAGCAGCCCGCAGCCACCACAAGGGCTTCCGGATTTTTCGCCTTGGCCCGGTGGAGCATCTGGCGGGATTTTTTATCCGCCACATTGGTGACGGAGCAGGTGTTGATGATATAAACGTCAGCCTTTTCCTCAAAATCCACGATCTGGTAGCCGGCAGCCTCTAAAAGCTGCTGCATGGCCTCTGTCTCATAGGAATTGACCTTGCAGCCCAGGTTATGGAGTGCAGCTTTTTTTTCTCATTTTCTTCTCTCCTGTCTAAATTCAATCATGCATTCCCGATTTTCATGCAATCTGGCTCTTGACTTTTGCGGGATGTCCATTTAGTATGAATATAAGAACGTAATTTATCTATATAATGAACTGGGAGGACTTTAACATGAAAACCGTTAAAATTTCTTTGAACTCCATCGATAAAGTTAAGTCTTTTGTAAACGACGACGAAGTTTGATACCGATTTCGACGATCTCCGGCCGCTATGTGATCGATGTCAAATCCATTATGGGCATCTTCAGCCTGGATCTTTCCAGACCCATCGACTTAAATATCCACGCGGATGGGGAGACGCTGAGGAGATCCTTACCGTACTGGCCCCGTATATCGTGGAATCATAAGCCCTTTAAAGTCTGCCCGGAAGCGGTCCGCTCCGGGCAGTTTTTGTTTTAAATACAGCGGATCACTTCCCTGGTCTCAATGGCCGTCTTCACCATTTCATCGATCTTTTCAGAAAGCTTTGTCTCTGACATCTCGATCCTCTTAAGGTTCGGCTTTGTCACCGGATGCTTGGCCACGAAAATCGTGCAGCAGTCCTCATAGGGGAGGACAGAGGTCTCATAGGTGTCGATCTTTAAGGAAATATCCACGATATCCTGCTTGTCAAAGGCGATCAGCGGCCGCATCACCGGAAGTTCGCAGACTGCGTTGGTCACACCTAAGGACTGTAACGTCTGGGAAGCCACCTGGCCGATGCTCTCGCCGGTGATCAATGCCAGGCAGTCGGACTCTTTTGCAATGGCTTCCGCGATCCGCATCATATAGCGGCGCATGATGATGGTCAGCTCCTCGTGGGGACACTGGTCATAGATATAGAGCTGGATATCGGTGAAATTCACCACATTCAGCTTAATGGGGCCCGTGTACTTTGCCACCAGCTTCGCCAGGTCCACCACCTTCTGCTTGGCCCGCTCGCTGGTATAGGGCGGCGCATGGAAATAGGTCGCCTCAGGGTCACGCCGCGCTTGGCCACCATGTACCCTGCCACCGGACTGTCAATGCCGCCGGAAAGCAGGAGCATGGCCTTCCCGGCCGTTCCGATGGGCATTCCCCGGGACCAGGGATGGTCTCGGAAAAGATATTGATCTTATGGCGCACCTCCACCCGCAGGAGAACGTCCGGGTTATGCACGTCCACCCGGGTCTCCGGATACGCGTTTAAGATCACCTCGCCCAGGTCCCTGTTGATCTGGTCAGACACCACCGGATACTGCTTGTTTCCCCGGCGGGCCACCACCTTAAAGGTAAAGTTTTTGTTTTCATAGGCCTCGCCGATGTACCGCACCACCTGGGCCTTCAGATCTTCATAGCCGTTGTCCTCGATCTGCAGCATGGGGCAGATGCCCACGATTCCGAACACGTGCTGCAGGGCGTTTACCACCTCGTCAAAATCAAAGGCTTCACTGGCCTCGGCGTAAATACGCCCGGCTTCCTTTGTTACTATAAAGCCGCCCTCCAGCCGCTTCAGCCGGTGGTGGATCTGCTTTACCAGGGCGTCCTCAAAAGATAACGGTTTTTCCCTTGACGCCGATCTCTGCATATTTAATAAGAAAGGATCTGTAATTCATATTTCTCCTTCTGTTCTGTAAATCTGATTTTCTGTTCTTCTGGCTCTTAAGCCCTCCGGTATCTGCGGAGCACTGGAAGGAGCTCCCGCAGGACCTCCAGACAGTAATCCACCTCGTCCTCCGTGTTGAACACGCCAAAGGAAAAACGCAAGGGTGGAATCCAGCAGGGATTCCCTGACTCCGATCCCTCTCAGGGTTCCGGAGACCCCGGATGATTGGAGGAGCAGGCAGAGCCGGAGGAAACGTAGATCCCCCGGTCCTCCAGGGCATGTAAAAGCACCTCTGCCCTTACGCCCTCAAAGCCAGCGCTGACGATCTGGGGGCCGAATCCCTGCCGGTCCGTCCGTGGACCGTTACCCCCTCCAGGCTGGAAAGCCCCTGGACCAGACGGTCCTTTAAGGCGTACAGACGCTCCACCCTTTCGTCATGGTCCTTATAGATCCATCCCTGACAGCCATGCCCAGACCGGCGCAGCCCGGAACGTTTTCTGTCCCCGAGCGCATTCCCTTCTGCTGGCTGCCGCCAAAGATGATGGGCTTGATCCGGACCTTTTCGTCCACATATAAAAGCCCCGGTTCCCTTGGGTCCGTGGATCTTATGGCCGCTGACGGACATGAGATCGATGCCCCTTTTTTGGGACGGATCACATATTTCCCGTAGGCCTGGATGGCGTCCACATGGAAATAAATGTCCGGACGGATACTCTTTATAAGCTTCCCGATCTCTGCCACCGGCTCCACGGCTCCCATTTCGTTGTTCACATACATGATGGAGACCAGGATCGTGTCGTCGCAGATGGCCTCCCGCAGGGCGTCCAGGGATACGATCCCGTCCTGATCCACCGGAAGATAGGTGATCCGGAAGCCCTGCTCCTCCAGGAAGCTCATGGTATTATAGACGGACGCATGCTCGATGCAGGTGGTGATCAGATGGTTTCCCTTTCTTCTGGCAGCCATAGCGGCGCCAATGAGGGCCATATTGTTGGACTCCGTTCCGCCGGAGGTAAAAACGATCTCCTTTTCCTTTACCTTCAGAGCCTGCGATCTCCTCCGGGCCTCCCGGATGTACCGTTCCGCCTCCACGCCCTTCATATGTCTGGAGGAGGTATTGCCGTAATCGGAGGTCATGGTTCCTCCACCATCACGTCCCGGACACTGTCAAAGACCCGGGTCGTGGCTGAATTGTCAAAATATACTTCTTTTTTTTCTGTTTTCCATTTAAAAATCAATCCTCCAAAAGAAGCCCCACGGCTGAAAGCCACAAAAACCCCGCCGTCTCGGTCCTTAAGATCCGCTTTCCCAGGGTCACAGTCCTGGCCCCGGCGTTTCTGGCAGCCTCCACTTCCCCATCGGAAAAGCCGCCCTCGGGACCGATGAGCACCGCGCATTTCTTTCCCGGCTCCAGTCCTCCGATCAGGGCTTCTGGTAAGCTCCATGCCTCCGGCTCCCGAAAGGCTTTCAGAATCCTCATAGGGCAGGAGGAACAGGTCCATGGAAGCCGCCTCAGCCACCGCCTTCCTTATAAGAAAGGACCGGTCCGATCTCTGGAACGATCATCCTTTTGGACTGCTTGGCGGCGCTTTCGGAAATGCCCTGCCAGCGCTTCCTCTTTGCCTCTTCCTTCTTCTTATCCAGCTTTACCACCGACCGGGCCATTTCCACTGGTACGATCCGGGAGACGCCCAGCTCACACATTTCTGGATGATGAATTCCATCTTATCGCCCTTGGGAAGGCCCTGGTACAGGGTCACTTCCACCGGAAGCTCCGTGTCCTCCACCAGCTCCGGCAGGATCCGCGCCAGAACCCGGCTGCTTTCGATCTCCGCGATCTCACACAGGCAGTTAGTCCCCTTTCCGTCGCTTAAAAGGATCTGCTCGCCCGGCTTCATCCGCAGCACATTTTTTATATGGTTCACATCCGGCCCGGTGATCACGGCCTCAGACTCTGTAAAAATTCTGTTTCAGTAAAAAAATGATACACTACCGCTTCCTCGCTGTGATGGAGACCCACTCTCCCTGTCTGGTGGTCTCCAGGATCTCAAAGGCATCGTTCTGGGACAGCGCATCCCGACCGCCTGCTCCTTCATATTGATAATGCCGGAGGTGATAAAGATCCTCCCTGCTTCAGATGCACCGGAACCTCCTTCTGGATCATGATGATCACATCAGCCAGGATATTGGCCACGGCAATGTCGTAGCACTCGTATCCCGCAGCGTCCTGGACTTCCTTCTCATCGATGATATTTCCCTGGACCACTCCGAATTTCTCCTCCGGGATCCCGTTGGCCTCCAGGTTTTCATGGACGGCGGTAATGGCGTTCTCGTCCAGATCCGTTCCGAATACAGAACCGGCTCCCAGCTTTAAGGCCGTAATACCGAGAATGCCGCTGCCGGTGCCCAGATCCAGGATCCGCACACCCGGCTTTACATACTTTTCGAGCTGGCGGATACAAAGCTGTGTCGTCTCATGCATACCGGTTCCAAAGGCAGTACCCGGATCGATCTGAATCAGCAGCTTGTCCTTGTGCTCCTCCGGGACCGTCTCCCAGGTCGGCTTGATGAGGATGTGATCGACCGTAAACGGCTTGAAATACTGCTTCCAGTTGTTGATCCAGTCCTTATCCTCGGTCTCAGAGGCTGTGATGGTCCCGCTCACCGATCTCCACGTACTGGCGCAGTTCAGAAAGCCCCTCATCCGGACTTCTTAAGATGGCCTTCCGCGTCGTCATCGTCGTCCAGATAAAAGCTCACTCTGGCTGTACCGTCATCCGGCGGAAGCTCCGGAAGAATGTCGATGAACATTCCCCTTCCGAGATAATCCACCGCATCCGTGGTCGTCTCAAGCGTAAATTTCTTCCATTTCATATATCATTTCTCCTTCTATGTTCTTTTTTGCCTGTCCAGGATCAGAACTTCCCACTGCTCTTTCACGTTCTTCGCCCATCATTCCGATCTTTGATTCCAGACTCACCGCACATATGCCTACATCCAGCATGGACGCAGACGAAATCACATGATATCATAACATAGTTTTCCGGGGTTTGCAAGGTGGGAAAATGCGGAAACAGACCAGGGACAGGTTGAGCTTCCTGTCCCTGGTCTGCTTTTCGCAAAATAAGGTTTGGGGTATAACAAACATAAAGTATAGAGGTCTTCATTATGAAATGAATCGGTGCTGAATTCTTCCCGGGCATTTGACCGCCCGGGAAGACGGCAGTTCCATCTCCATGCCTGATTTAGTCAAACGTCTCTGCAAATAAACCCACAGCGGCTTTTCGACCAGCTCCGCGCATGGCGAACTGTCAGTATATGATCTGGATTACGGCTCGTAAACGTCGTCAATAATCTCGAACTCTTTTTGCTGCGAGAGTCTTCTCGACCCATTCTCTCTTTGCTGTGCCGTTCTTTGCAGCTGCAAGCTTGCTCTCGTCTGCTGCCTGGAACTTCTTCGCATCCTCTAAGATCTGCGGAGCGTCTTTTCTCGGGATAACGATAACGCCATCCGGATCAGCCAGGATGATATCACCCGGGTTTACGCTGACTCCGCCACAGGATACCGGTACGTTTACTTCGCCCGGACCCTCTTTGTACGGGCCGCCCGGTGTTGTGCCTGTGCAGTATACCGGGAAATCCCACTTTTGCCGATTTCATCGATGTCACGGATCGGTCCATCAAGAACGATACCGGCGATCTTTCTGTCGTAACGAAGATAAGCCATCATGATCTCGCCCATCAGGGAACGTGTATCATCCTCTTCGTTGGATACAACGATGAAGTCACCTTCCTGAGCGATGTTTAATGCTGCATGAAGCGCCAGGTTGTCGCCGCCTCTTGCTTTAACAGTGAGTGCCGGTCCGACTGCCATCTGCTCTTTCGGCTGACTTACAAGGCGGATTCTCGGATTCATCGCCGCGTTTCTTCCCATTACATCACATGTGTTGGACGCCGGAATGTTCTTGAACTGCATCATAACCTCTTTGTCCGGCATGTGTCTCTTTAAATAGATTCTCTTGCCTACTGCCATTTTGTAATCTCCTTTTCCTTGGATTTTTATGTGGTTGAGATCGCTTCTTTTTTGCTCTCTCATCTCTTTCTGACCATATTGTATCGCAGCACTACAACAATTACAAACAATGTATTTGTTTGCTTTTCACAATATTTTTTGTTATCCACTTTACATCCTGATAAACGTTATATATAATGAAAATACCGGTGGATAATCCATCATTTTCGCAAAACGTTGTTTTACAGTAACTGTTCAGGAGGCCTGCGCAGGTGCTATGGGCCAGTGGCACACGTCCAGCACGGACCGAAGCGGAGCGTAAAACGTTTTAAAATGGATTTTTTGCTCGCAGCTATGAAGGTACTGAATCGTTACGTCCTGCAAAAGATAGAAGGGATCTTTTTATGAATTTACTCAGCTTGTACTATTTCGTTGAACTTGCCAAAAGAGCTTCACGTCACCAACACAGCCCAGAAACTCTATATTTCCCAACAGAACCTAAGCCAGCATATCCAGCGTCTGGAACAGTATTACGGTGTCCCTCTTCCACAGAAAGCCAAAGCTCGCCCTTACCTATGCAGGGGAGCAGCTCTACGCTGTCGCCGTAAAAATTCTTGCCGAGGAACATGAATTCCAGAACCGTCTCGCCGACATCTCCGAAAAGAGCATCGGCAATCTGAAACTCGGTATCCCGTCTTACCGCGGCCAGATCTGTCTTCCGGAGATCCTGCCGAGATTCTACGCGAAATGGCCGAATATCAAGATCGAGCTCTGCAATGAATCCTCCAACACAATGGAAGAACGTCTCTACAATGGGGAACTTGATATTTTTATCGGTGTCATGTATCAGGATAATCCCAAACTGGAATCTTCACTCTTCTGACCGACCATATTTATCTGGTCTGTTCCGACGAGCTTTGCAGCGCCACTATCCCGATTCCTGGCAGACCTTAAAAGAAGGATCCTTAAGCGGCGTGGAACTGGCACATTTTTCAAAAATTCCGTTCCTGCTCCCAGCCTCCTCCATGAAGCTTCGAAAACTCTGGACCAGTGTTTCCTCGACGCAAAGGTAAAGCCGAATATCTTTCTGGAGTCGCAGACCACAGAACTGTTCATGTCCCTGTATCCGCATAATTACGGGGCATTCTTCTGCACCCAGATGCGTCTTCCGATGCTCTTAGCTGCCCACCCGGATGCCAATGCGTTTCCGCTCGCGCTGAAAAAGTCACTGATCAACCACCGGCTGGTCCTTGCCTATCACAAAGAACGTTTTCTTCCAGAGTATGCCCATGATTTTATTGAGTCACGAAGGATGTGTTTGATGGGATCGCGGAGGTTCGGCCGCATTAGCAGCTACACCCAATCCCCTGTCATGTATCATATATTGATAGGGGATTCTTTTTTATATTTCGATAAAAGACCTCTAGAAGGTCACATTTCTATAAACCATCTCTCCCTTTTTAACAGTAAGTACTGGTTCGAACACCCTATTGCTTTCTCTAAATGAAGCTGTCTCATCTGTATACGGTCTGTCGCCGAATACATTTTTACCTTCATGTACTCGGAACACTGCAATATCAGCCTGTTTTCCTTCCTTAAGGCTACCTACACGATCCGAAATTCCCATATTTTCCGCATTATTCCAAGTCGCAGCCTTAATTACTTTCTCAAAAGGCATTCCCAGATACGTGTATTTTGATATCTGCATTGCCATATTAAATGCTGTCGGACGTAAATGCATGCTTAGGCGGGTAACATCAGTGCCTAACAGATCCGGGTAGAATTTTTCAGCGATTGCTTTTCAGAAACCTCAAATGAGAAGTGCGCTCTTGCATCCGCTGCTTCAAAAATAATGCCTCGTTCTCTCGCTTTCCATACGCAGTCAGCAACATGACCATTTTTAAAATTGTATAACCAACATTCTGATACATGTGTGTCACGATATCACCTGGTCTAAGAATCTCTAAAACCTTTTCCATCTCTGCCGGTGGATTTGTAATATGTACCATCAACGGTCTGTTAATTTTTTCTCCAATTTTAACTGCTGCTTTTAATGGTTCAAGTCCCAGCTCCCCTACAATATTTTTGCTTGTTCGAAGTTTTAAGCCAAGCAGTTCATCTCCCGTACTTGTCAAATAATTCTTTGAGTTTTCCCACATCCATGTGCTCTGGTTTAACATCTTCCATCTGCTTTGGAAGTGTAGATAAACCCACACTGCAAACATTGATATACGGCATAATTGATAACTTTTTCCATTCCGATCCAGCCACGATACTGTTCATAATTGTCACAGCCCGTGCTTCCTGCATCCACTGCAGTCGTAACTCCAGATCCAAAGCATACTGCTTCACCAGCTGTTCCAATTGCTGCCAATGGATAAATATGAGTATGATGGTCAATTAATCCTGGCGTTACATAGCATCCGTCTGCATCAATTTCACTTGTTGCATGTTCTTCTATATAAGAACAAACTTTTACAATTTTACCGTCTTTTACTGAGATATCGCCTTTCGCGATCTTTTCATTCTCGACATCAACAATCAGTCCATTTCGAATAATAATATCTTCCATTTGCACACCTCATAATAAAAAGGGACATTGAGCTTCTCAATGTCCCTACCAACAGTATCCATGTGAAAAGGGCATTTACACAGCCTTCCTTTTATGACTGAGCTTTTTTCTTCTTTCGTGCACTCATTAAAGGCGAGAAGCAACTTGCCACACAAACAATCAGAAGAACAAGGCTGATTGGTCTTGTTATGAAGCTCATTAAAGTTGCACCTATAGCTTTATGGCATAAGTTAAATGCCTGCATAAATCCAGCCTCTGCAAGAGAACCAAGCATTAAGCCAAGAACGATTGCAGAAATATCAAATCCAGCTGTCTTTAAGAAATACCCGACAATACCAAAAATAAGCATAATATAAACATCTGTAATATTATTGCTTGCCGCATAAGAGCCTACTACACACAGAACACCAATACCTGCTAATAGAAATCCTTTCCGGTAGTTTAACCACCTGCGCAAACTGTTTTGCACCAATTAATCCTACAATTGTGAATGCAAACTGGGCAAGTACGAAACCTGCTAAGAACGGATATGTTACATGCGCATAGTTTGTAAATAAACTGAATCCCGGATTCAAACCCTGAATCATAAGTCCGCCCATCAGCACTGCTGCTACGGGTTTCCAGGAATGCCGAGCGTGAGCATTGGGATCAAAGATCCACCGCAAACCGCATTATTTGCTGACTCTGTCGCAGCTACACCTTCGCGACATCCTTTCCGAAGTCATCCGGTGTTTTTGATGTTCTCTTTGCCTCATTATACGCCATATAACCAGCAATATTTCCGCCAGCTCCTGGTACGATTCCTACAAACGCGCCAATGATAGAAGACTTGATATAGGTAAGTGGATATCTCACGAAATCCTTCGGTGTGATCTTCGGTACGTGAAGTTTTTTAATATTATCATCTGTTAACACACCTGTTTTCTCCTGATGAAGTCAACAATTGTGTAAAAGAATATAAACCAACAATTGCAGGGATAATTGCAATGCCGCCATATAAGGCCGTAATATTAAAGGTATATCTTGGATATGCTGTCGCAACATCCATTCCAACCATTGAAACAAGAAGACCTAATAATCCAGAAAGGAATCCTTTTAAAAGAGAACCGCTTGAAAGAGATACGATGATCGTCAGTCCGAATACGGCCATCATTGCGTTTTCCTGAGATCCAAATTTCAATGAGAAATTTGCGATTGGAGGTGCCAGAAAGAATAATGCAATCGCTCCTGCAATTCCTCCCCAGAAAGATGCGATGCACGCCTCCTGCAACGCCTCACCACCACGTCCTTTTCTTGTCATTGGAAAACCGTCCATAGTTGTAGCTGCTGAAGCCGGTGTACCAGGTGTATTAAGCAGACATGCAGAAATACTGCCTCCATATGTTGAACCACAATAGATACCGGCCAGCATGATCAATCCACTTGCCGCATCCATTCCATAAGTAAGAGGAATCAGCACCGCCACACCCATTGTAGATGATACGCCCGGAAGTGCTCCAAATAAAATTCCTAAAACAGTTCCCCCATAAGGAGCAGTAAGTTCATTGGGTTAAACGCGGTACTAAAACCCATCAGAATATTGGATAACATATATTTTTCTCCTCCTTAGATCAAAAATCCTTTTGGCAACGGAACCTGTAAAAACATACTAAAGATACCATAAATAACCGCTAACACCCCCATTGCCACAACTGGATATGTCCATAACTTATGTTTTTCAGTATCAATTACATATGAAAACGCCATCATAAACACAAAAGAGATCGTGTAAAATCCCACTACTTTAATTAAACCAACATACACTACAAGCATCAAAATTGCGATTGCGATCTTCTTTGATCCTTCTTTTTTGTTCTGCCAGTGCTGCAGCATCAAAATTCTCATCTTCCTTGTAGTGCATATAAAATGTACGCACAAACAGCATAACACTCAAAATACATCCAAGGACTGTGATTCCTGTCGGAATAATTTTCGGAATATCTGGAAACTTTCTGCTATAAACAAACGCAAATCCAAACACAAGGAATAAGAACACAGCCGATATGCGTTCTTTAATTTCATCGTCATACTAATCAACCCTTTCTGTATCTAAAACTATTGGGCGATGCAGAATGTATCCGCATCGCCCACTTTTCTTCGCTTCTTACATTCCAAGAGATTCTTTTAAATCATACCAAATCGGGTTGTATTCGCTGAAGGTCTTTAATGCCTCATCCGTGTTCTGGAAGCGAATTACAAGTCCCATGTTATCTGCTTCTGCGATGAAATCCGGATCCTCACAAACCTTTTCCATGATCTTATCCCAGTACTCAACAATTGCAGGATCAACTTTTGAGGACATTGCTAAAGCCACGGTATGTGGAAAGAGAAGTACAATCATATCCAAGCTCTTTTTACTGTAGGAACATCGTCATAAATTCTTTCATCTGTCATTGTGAATAATACTTTACACTGTTTTTTCATCTAACATTGTTCTTGCCTCGCTGACACCTGCCGACATTACATCACAATGTCCGCCAAGAAATGCTGCTTTTGCTTCAGAGGAGCCATTATATCCGATAATATTAAACTCTACACCAGCTGTATTTGCAATGTACTGTGTTGCAAGAGCTGCGATAGTACCCGTTCCAGATGCCGCAATGCTGATCTCGCCCGGATGATCCTTTGCATATGCAAACATTTCTTCTGCTGTGGTAAATCTTGTTTCATCTGGCTTCACAGCCCATACACGGTCATCTGCTACGAAGAAACCGATATGTCCCATATCATTTACGACATCAAATGGGCAGCTGGAATTCGTGGTAGAAACATACTGTGCGCCCGGATCGATATGCCACATAACAGATCCGTCTGTAGCACGCCTAAACCAGTCTGGATTCCTACAAGTCCGCTTCCGCCTGTAATATTTTCAACGATCAGTGTTGCATCTGTCCATTTCTGAGCATATTTAGCAAATAAACGATCACCAAGATCTACACCGCCACCAGCCGAGAATGGAGCAATAATCGTCACAGTACCAGACGGATATGTCTTTCCATCTGCAAGTGTGATCGTCTTAGACCATTCACCTGTATCTCCTGTCGATGTAGCCTGTGTATCAGAAGCTGTTGTTTCCTTTTCGGCCTGAGTCGTTGCTGTTGCCGTTGTCTCCGGCGCTGTACTGTTTGAAGCGCATCCAGACAAACTTGACATAACGAGTGTTGCTGCTGCCAGTAAAGCTATACGTTTTTCATATTGATTCCTCCTAAGTTTTTCTTTTGTTGTTATTTGTGCTGTTTTTTTCTTGATTTTTGTCTGTCTTTTTATTGATTTTATATTATCATCATTAGACAAATATATCCAACAATGATTTTATATATTCTTAACAAGTTTTCTTTGTAGTTATTGGGATATTGATCTATTTTTTTGCTATTAAGCACTTTCTTTCCCACGCAGCATATATTGCTTATTCACTACATACTTCAGTGCCTTCTCTTCCTCCAGCAATTCAATATTCTCCGTGATCATCAGAACATGACATCTGAGATATCCGCAGAACCGCCGCCTACATGTGGTGTCACGATAATGTTCGGATTTTCGAGAATCAAACTGCCCGGTTTTGCCGGTTCTTCTTCCACACAGTCGATTCCGGCACCTGAAAGTTTTCCGGAATTGACTGCGTTCACAACAGCCTCATCATCCATAAGTCCGCCTCTCGCAACGTTGATTAGGATCGCGCCGTCCTTCATTTTTCGATTTCCTTCTCACCGATCATATGACGCGTGGAATCCATGAGCGGTACATGAAGGTGATCACGTCGCTTGTACGGATCAGTTCCTCAAGTCCTACATATTTCATATGCAGTTTTTCTTCCATCTCCTCCGGCAAGCGGAACGGATCGTAATACTGGACTGTAGATCCGAAGGCCAGTACCCTGGATGCCACCTGACGACCGATATTTCCGCCGCCGATGATGCCGACTACTTTATTATTTAAAGTTCTCGTCTGGTTTAAAAATGTATTTTGCTCCATTCTCCCTGATGGACCTTGCGGTCATGGCAGATCAGTTTTCTTCCGACTGCTAACATCAATGCCACCGTAAGCTCCGCCACAGCATAAGCATTTGCACCCGGAGTATTGCAGACATAAATTCCATATTTTCCCGCTTCTTCAATGTCAACCGAATCAAAGCCGGCTCCCCAGCGCATGATCATCTTTAATCCTTTGATCCTTGCGACTACTTCCTTCGACATTTTTTAAAATTCGAAGGACGATGGCGTCTGCCTCTGTCAGCGCGTCAAATTTCTCTTGTGTATCAACTTCGACCACTTCAATTTCCGGCTTTTCAGAAAAATAATTTTAAACTTTTCAAATGTACCTGCCGGATATGTTCCTACGATTGCTACTTTCACGATTCTTCCCTCTTTTTATTTAATTTTCTCTGCCACTTCTCTCATGAGATCTTCGCTCGGATTCTTTCTGTTGATTTTGCTGACCTCAACGATCAGTTTATAGAGATCAACGCCTGTATCTTTTGCGACTGCCTTGAAAGTCTTTCCGAAACTGGAATGCGCTCCGGACACGCCGAGGATCAGGTCGTACGGCGGGATTGCGTCATGGTAGGAGTGCTTTTCCATTGCCGGAAGAAGTCTCTGGTCGATTCCGTTTAACATCGTGTAAAGGTCAATATCCTTGAACTCCCGTATTTCTGCATAAATGCCACAGCTGCCTCTGTCGGAAGGTTTCCTGCGCTTCTCGCCATTCCCATGAGACCGCAGTCTAAAATATCTACTCCGCTCTCATAGGCCGCGATAGCATTTGCTGCGGAAAGTCAAGGTTATTGTGACAATGGAAAGCCACTGGGATCTTAACCGCGTTCTTGCAGCACTCCGTTGCTCTCTTTACGTCATCCGGCATCATAGTTCCGGCGGAATCCATGATCGTAAATTCGTCAAGTCCGATGGACTCCAGGAACTTCGCTTCCTCCGCCAGTTCTTCCGGGTGAGAAGATATGCTTTCATTGCGGAATAGTACGCTTTCATTCCGCATTTTTGATCGTTTTTACCGGAACTTCTGAGATTTTTCTCGCATCCCCGGCATCAGCGCCGCAGCGTAAGAACTTCATTCCTTGGATGCCGCAAGCTCCACATTCGGTTCGCGGAATCTCTTTGCATTTAAGAACATGCCGATCTCTGATTTTCCCAGATACGGCTGTACCAGATCCAGATACTCCATGTCCGTCAGGCGTTTGTGAATCCAGCAACCTCATAAGCCCCGATTCCGCCTGCGTTTCCGAATTCAATGATCGGAACATTGCTCTCTGTCAGGATATCCAGAACGATCTTTGTGATCTCCGCGTCAAATCCTTTTCCTACTACATTTGCACCGTCTCTCAAAGTGCAGTCCATCAATCTAACCATCACAAATACTTCCTTTCGTTAATTTGCTGTAAAATCTACTGGTTTTCTTGTTGTTTTTATACTATCATACAGTTATAACAGTTTTCCAACAGTTATATTTTCAATTTTAAACAGTATTTTTCCTGTGGAGGCATCTATGAACCAAAAAAATGTCAGTACTTTTGTAGCACTTGCGGAAGAAATGAATTTTACAAAAGCATCTGAAGCTCTTCATATCACACAGCAGTCCCTCTCCGGTTCCATCAAGCGCCTGGAGGAGGAATATGGTGTGGAGCTGTTTCAGCGAAAACCATATCTGAAAGCTCACACCTGCCGGGGAGACTATGCTTTTTACTCAAAGCAGATGCTGCGAAATGAATCCCAGATGATAGCATCCCTGGCAGATCTCTCCGCCGAATGTTCCGGTCATCTTGTTCTTGGAATGTCAAGGCAGCGGATCCAGGTGTTTTTCCGGGAATCTGGGAGCGATACCACAACGCCTATCCAAATGTCTCTCTCGATCTTCGTCAGTCTTATACTCTGAAAATGGCTGACGCTCTTCAGGCTGGAAAACTCGATCTTTTCATCGGTGTTGATGTTCCCGCTGCGTCTAATCTAAATATGATCCCTTTAGCGTCCGAATACCTTTTCTGTCTGATCCACGATAATATTCTGAAGGAATGCTGTCGAATCACTGGCAGGAACTTTTTAAATAAAAAAGTGCCATCGAAGGTCTTGATGTCTCTGATCTCAAAGACTTTCCAATCCTCCTCCTCGCTTCGGACAACCGAATCCGTTCTCTTTTAGACCGCGCCTATGATCGTTGTGGAATCATGCCTAAGACAATTCTCGAGGCATCTGACCAGAACATCATCTATCAACTCGCCTGTTCTGCCCAGGGAGCCGCTTTCCTGTCTCCGATGATCCTTTTTGATCATAAAAAGGGGCGATCACTTGGCCAGAGAACTGCCATTGTCTGAGGATGAACCACTCTTTTCTCAAAAAATCGATATCTCCCTGGTCTACCGCAATGACCTGATCCTGCCCCACTATGCCGAAGGCATGAAAAAAAAGCCATCACACAGGAATTTCATTCCTACGCGATGGCGATGAAGCCGATTTCTTAAGTAAAAAGCCGCCTGAAAATATTTTCAGGCAGCACTCTTTATTATTTTAGTTGAATGGAACCTTATATTTCATACTGATTTCCTCAAGCTCTTTTACCACAGCATCTGAAATTTCCATTCCCTCTCTCTGCGCTTTTTCTGCACGATTCAATTCGATCTCTCCCCGGCAGGTAAATTTCATCACAGTCTTCTGCTCTTGGTGATTCTTTAATTGATGTAAAAATTACATCTGACTGTTCCTTAAATTTTTGTTCTTCAACAACTGCACCAACATTAATTGCACCAATAAAATAACCAACATCCTGCTTTTTTTCCACTAAAATCATAAAATGATCCCATTGTTAATCCACTTTTAGCTCCTGCCAGTCCGCAGCACATCAGTTCGATCAACAAACCAATTCCATACCCCTTGGCTCCGCCAAACGGAAGCATGCACGATACTTTATTAGGATCAGTTGTCGAATGTCCATCTTTATCAATTGCCCATCCTTCTGGAATTTTTTTTCCCATCTTTCTTTGCGAGTGTCACTTTTCCTCTTGCAACAACACTGGTCGCCATATCAAGCGAAACTGTCCTATATTTTTTCAGAAGGCACAGACACCGCAAGCGGATTTGTCCCAAGAATTGCTTTCTTTCCCCTATCGGAGCCAATGCTGCTGGTCCATTGGTCATTGCGATTCTATCATTCCATTCTGTGCTGCATAATCAGTAAAAAATTCCCCATTCCAAAATGATTTCCTCCTTTTACTGCCGCAAAACAACAACCTATCGTTTTTGCTTTCTCAACACATAGTTTCATTGCATCCATTGCTGCTGGAACTCCCAGTCCATTGTTTGCATCCATCAGGACCAATGCTGGAGTTTCTTTTATAATTGTTGTTTCTGCATGTGCATCGACAAGTCCCGCCTCAAACGATACGCATATGTTTTTAATCTTGTGACACCATGAGAAGAAATTCCTCGCATGTCTGCCGCTATGAGACTTTTCTGCAAATAAATCACTTTTCTGCTTTGATAAGCCATTTTTTTGCATAATTGCACTTGCAAATTCACGCATCTTATTACAATTATATTTCATGATGACCTCCACTCTGCTAATCGGCTTTTCAGAATATTGTTTGTATTTTTGTATTCTGATTAACATTTTCCGCCAACCGCTCTTGTTTTTTGTTAGTTTTATAGTAGTATATTTATACTACTAAATCCAACAGACTTTTTTATTCTCTACAAATTAATTTTGTAATTAAGCATATGGAGGGCTTTATGGATATTGAAAGTTTATATTATTTCTCGGAACTATCAAAAAGTTTAAATATGACACATACAGCCAATCGATTATATATATCTCAGCAAACACTCAGCAATCACATTCAGCGTCTTGAAAACTTTTATGGAACCCCACTCTTTTATCGAAAGCCAAAACTATCTCTCACTTCGGCAGGCACTGAGGTATTAAAATTTGCTGATATGGTCATTATTAATCATCAAAATTTAAAAGATACACTTTCTGATATGTCAAAGAAGAACGTGGCACTATCCGTTTTTCTTCAAGTGCATTGCGCCTAAGTACATGTTTTTCAGCTGTTCTTCCTAAATTTCACGAACGATATCCTCTTGTGGATTTTCAAATTACAGAAGCTGTTACTTCTAAACTGGTGCCTCTTTTAACCAGTAACGATCTTGATTTGGGAATTATCGCCTATTCAGATAGTCATCCTGAAATTGAACAAAAGCTGCTCCTAAACGATAAATTATATTTATGTGTTTCCGAGAAACTTTTAGATCAATTCTACCCTCTTACAAAAGAGAGTTTAAAGAGCAAGGAATTCAAGGAATTGAAATCACACATTTTCTGAGCTTCCCTTCTGTGCTTTTAAAAATATTGTATGGAATAAAATCCGCTCTTGTTTTGATCTTGCTGGAATTCAACCTAAAATTTATTCTTACAGCACCTACACGCCCCTTAGATTTCAACTATGTTCCCAAGGTTTTTTGCTGCGTGTATCATGACACAAATGCATCTTGCTAACCATTTAAAAGAGATTCCGTCAGATATGAATATATTTCCAATTTATTCAAATGGAGTTCATCTCCCTCACCAGCTTGCGATTGCCTACTCAAAAGGCCGCTATCTGCCGCTATATATGAAATATTTAATTGAACTTCTTCTTGAATATGCATCTACAGTTGAAACCGTGCACCTTGCACACAAAGCTGACCCACTTGTATAATGACGTATCAGTGAATTTTTCAATCCAACAACATTTCCTTTTCAATCTTACTAAAAACAGATTGTTTTGTTTTGCGCACACTTCCCGCTATAATAAAGACAGTGAAAAACAGCTTGTCAAAGATGTTTCATTAAAGGAACATGGGTTGGAAAATTTACTTTCACAGGAAATTATGTCCGAAAGCCGCGTTGCAAAGCACTGTCTCACATTCAAGATAAATGTTCTCGCATACGATCCGTACAAGCCAATTTCATTCTCATCCATAGACATTCAAGATGTTTACGACAGCAAGAAACCGATCTGACCGATCAACGATGTCGACTATGCGGCAGCGAAAACCTGCACAGACACACAGATAACGGATACAAAACCGGCTATAATGTTTGATTTCCAATCACTTGCTAACTTCTTTTCTCATATAATGAAAACAGGCAGGACTTATCGGAGTGATAGGTTCTGCCTGTTTTTTTATTAGCGATTCTTTATTTTCAATTCTTCTTTAATTCTCTCAAGATCATACTCCGGCGCTGCTTTCACTACTGCCTCGTATATTTCTTTCAGCTGATCTTCCGATGTTTCCAGAGCATCCGCAATCTGTTCCAGTGACTGGCCTTTCCGTACTTTTTTAATTACTAATTCGATCTGGTTCTGTATGCGTCCCTGATCCAAGCCACTGCCATATCCACTATCGTATCCATTATCATAACCTTCCTCATATCCGCATTCCTCACATTTTTCAGATGCAGTTCTTCGTTATATTCTGTCAATACCACGTTTCGCACCTCCGATCTGTTTTTCTTTAAAAGATCCTTCAGTACCCCCTCTTTTAAGGACTTACTGATTGCTTCATCTACAGCTTCCTCCAGCGTTTTTCCGGCACGGACTCCCTGTCTCACAGTTTCCACAAAATAAGAATAATCGTGCAGTGTCTGGCACTTCGCCATTAATTCCCGGTTATACCCATAATTAATATTTAACATGATCGCAGTGCATTCCAGCGCTGCCTCCTCATCCTGCCCGCCTTCAAATGAATCTGACAGCCGGAGAATCTTTCTTTCCGGTTCCTTCTTTAAACCGTTATAAAAGACAAGAAACTTCGGCTTTGGGATCATGATCTGCTTTTCGGAATACATATCAAGATGGTTGCTTTCTACCCATCCCTTTATCAGATCTCCAAAATATATAGTTCCCCTCAATGGCATGTTTGGATTACTGGTACTCTGGGCTTCATACAAGTTCAGATAATGCGCAAACAAGAATGAGACATCATTTTTCATCCCCATATACACTACATCTTCCAGCGTATTGATCTCCAGATCGTCCGCATTCGTATACGAACTTCCGTTTACTGCGTTATACAGACTCAGTAACTCCTCCTTCCCATGAAACACCAGTCGAAAAAGACTGTCTTTAAAGTTTCTCTTTACTTTCGTCATAATTTCTCCTTTCATTGTACACGATATAGAGTTTTTTTTGCAATTTCGTGGGAACGATTTCAGAACTGAAGTCAGATACCACAGACGCCCGGAATCACGGGTAGGGATCTCCAGGAAAGAGATCTGTTTGATGATCTTATATTAGCATATTTGCCTTATAAAAGAAAGTGCCATAACATATAAGCGTTCTCTTTTCGTACTAACGATTTTCAACAACATTTCCTTTTCAACCTTACAAAAACAGATTGTTTTATTTTGTGAACAATCTCCGTTATAATAAAGACAGTGAAAAACAGCTTATCAAAAATGTTTCATTATAGGAGGTATTATCATGGGTTGGAAAATTTTACTCCCGCAGGAAATTATGTCCGAAGGCCGTAAGCTTCTTGAGGATGCTGGTCATACCGTAATCGACGGCCGCGGATTTGAGACAGAGGACGTTCTCGCTGATTTCAAGGAATATCAGCCGGACGCTATGATCGTCCGTATCACACCGATCACACGTGAAGTGATCGAGTCAAACCCGAACTTAAAGGTTATTGTTCGTCACGGCGCCGGTTTCGACGCTCTTGACGTAAAAGGCCTGCCACGACAACAATGTCCAGGCTCTCTACGCACCGGTCGCAAACAGCACCTCCGTTGCAGAGACAGCTATGTTACTCATCTTAGAGTGCAGCCGTAACGTGACTGTCCTTCACAAGACATGGGTAAACGATTTCTACAAGGCAAAATTAAAAGTCCGCAAGAACACATTAAACGGCAAGACTATCGGTCTGATCGGCTGCGGCAACATCGGAAGCCGCGTTGCAAAGCTGCCTCGCATTCGAGATGAATGTTCTCGCATACGACCCCGTACAAACCAGCTTCTGAGTTCCCGGACGGCGTTGAGGTTGTCCGCGACCTGACCGCATCTTCAAAGAGTGCGACTATGTTTCCCTTCACTGCCCGAACACTCCGGTTACCAAGAACATGGTAAACAAAGAGCGTCTCGCAATGATGAAACCGACAGCATTCTTGATCAACACCGCACGCGGCGGCTGCGTAGATGAGGATGCTCTCTATGAGGCATGCAAGAATGGCGTGATCGCAGGTGCCGGTCTTGACGCAATCAAGAAGGAACCGGTTGATCCGGCTAACCCGCTTCTTACACTCGACAATGTTATCATCTATCCGCATATCGGCGGCAACACATCTGAGGCTGCCCACCGCGCTTCCTACTTCGCAGCTATGGGTGTTCAGGAAGTTTACGAGGGCAAGAAGCCGACATGGCCGATCAACGATGTTGACTATAAGACAGCTAAGACCTACACAGACACAAAGAAACCGGATACAAAACCGGCTGGAATGTTTGATTTCTAATCAATCGTTTGCCAACTTCTTTTCTCATATAATGAAATCAGGCAGGACTTATCGGAGTGATAGGTTCTGCCTGATTTTTATAGTTGATACATCTGTCCAAATCACCCATACTATAGGCAGATAGCGCATCTATCTTTAAAAGCAGACCGCTGTCGGTCGTGCGGGATATAAATAGACCGTGCTGACGTAGTTCGCTTCCGGTCATGCGAATCATAAATAGACCGTGTTAAAGTCTTTAAAGCCCTCTGATTTTTCAGGGGCTTCATTCATCTGAATAGGAAGTGATTTTATAGTTTTTCAACAAGGGCGCTTATATTTCATTTCTGATCGTTTCTTTGGAAAAGAATGCCATAAAAATTTTTAATCTTTTTACATCATGGTGTGCGTTTCGCACCAACACAGCCAGATATTAACCGAATCGAAAAATATATTACTAACCAAGTTAAAAGCATAAGTTGTGTATTGACCTGCCCCACAACTTTTCTCGACAGAGGCGCTGATTCTATGCAAAAAATCCCACCAAACATATCGCATTTTCTCCTGTCATACAGTCGGTGGGATATCATAATCCTATTTATAACGACTCTATGTTATTTAAACAGCCCGCGCTTCTTCTTCGGCTCCGGGAAATTCCCTTCATTGCATCGTCGAAACGCTTCAGAGCTTCTTTCTGCTCCTCCGTAAGCTACGGATGCTCTGTCCGTTGTCGATACCTGCCGGGATCGTCACCTGAATCTTCTTTCTTGCTGGAAATATATCCGCTGCCATAGCAGTCCGGGCATTTCTCCTTTATGATCTTGCCGGATCCCTGACAGTCCGGACATGTCTGCACGTTCTGTACCTGTCCAAAGAAGGACTGCTGGGTATAAACGATCTTTCCTTTCCCGTTACACTTGGGGCAGGTCACCGGAGAGGTTCCCGGCTTTGCACCCGTTCCATGGCATTTGGGGCATTCATCCTTCAGGTTTAATTCAATCTCCTTCTGACAGCCAAATACCGCCTCCTTCGAAGGTGATCCGGACACCGGTCCTTAAATTCGCTCCGCGCATGGGCCCGTTGCTGCGCCTCCCTGCGTCCTGCCGCCGCCGAAGAAATCGCCGAAAATATCGCCGAAAATATCGCCCATGTCTGCGCCGCTGAAATCAAAGCCTCCAAAGCCTCCGGCCCCGCCGGCGCCTCCGTCAAAGGCCGCATGGCCAAACTGGTCGTACTGTCTTCTTTTTTCCGGATCGCTGAGCACGCTGTATGCCTCGGAAGCCTCCTTGAACTTAGCCTCCGCCTCTTTATCTCCCGGATTGGCATCGGGATGGTACTTCTTCGCCAGAACTCTGTATGCCTTCTTTAACGCCGCATCATCTGCATCTTTCGGCACGCCAAGGACTTCATAATAATCTCTCTTGCTCTCTGCCATTTCAAGTCTTACCTTTCAAACTCTTTACGGAACCTGCCGACGGAAGGGGTTCAGACGTCACGGAATGCCGCCTAATCCCCATACCTTCGATTTATACGCTTCGCAGCTTTTATTATTAGACTTCCTTGTAATCTCCGTCTACCACATCATCGCCGTAGCCTGCCTGGCCTGCGTCCTGGGGTCCTGCCTGGGAACCTGCTCCCTGGGCTCCGCCAGCCGCCTGGGCCTGCTCATAAACCTTTGTGAAGAGCTGCTGTGCGCTCTGCATCAGTTTTTCTTTTGCGGCCTTGATGTCTTCCACCTGGGCGTCTGTCATCTGATCGATGGGCGCACGGTTTACAGCCTCTTTCAGTGTATTTAAGTCTGCCTCAACGGCTGCCTTATCGTTGGCATCGATCTTATCGCCTACCTCTTCCAGGGCCTTTTCGGTCTGGAATACCATGGAATCTGCATCGTTCCTTGTGTCGATGGCCTCTTTCTTCTTCTTATCCTGGGCCTCGAACTCGGCTGCCTCCTTCACGGCCTTCTCAATATCTGCGTCAGACATGTTGGAGCCGGAGGTAATGGTGATGTGCTGCTCTTTGCCTGTTCCCTTATCCATAGCGGATACGTTTACGATGCCGTTGGCGTCGATATCAAAGGTAACCTCGATCTGCGGAACGCCTCTTCTGGCCGGAAGGATGCCGTCCAGACGGAACTGGCCCAGAGTCTTATTGTCTCTTGCAAACTGTCTCTCACCCTGTACCACATGGATATCAACGGCAGTCTGGTTATCGGCTGCTGTGGAGAAGATCTGGCTCTTCTTGGTGGGGATCGTGGTGTTTCTCTCGATCAGCTTTGTGGCAACGCCGCCCATGGTCTCGATGGACAGGGAAAGCGGTGTTACATCCAGAAGGAGGATATCGCCTGCGCCTGCATCGCCGGCTAATTTACCGCCCTGGATCGCTGCTCCGATGGCAACGCACTCATCCGGGTTCAGGGTCTTGCTGGGCTCTTTGCCTGTCAGCTGTTTTACCTTCTCCTGTGCGGCTAACATACGGGTGGAGCCACCTACCAGGAGGACCTTGGAAAGCTCAGATGCGGAAAGTCCGGCATCCTTCAGGGCATTCTGTACCGGGATCGCAGTTCTCTCCACCAGATCGCTGGTCAGCTCGTCAAATTTCGCTCTTGTCAGGTTCATATCCAGATGCTTCGGTCCCTCAGCGTTGGCTGTGATGAACGGAAGGTTGATGTTGGTGGTGGTGGCTGTGGACAGCTCCTTCTTTGCCTTCTCAGCAGCCTCTTTTAATCTCTGGAGAGCCATCTTGTCGCCGGACAGGTCGATGCCCTCTGCCTTCTTGAACTCGTCGATCATCCACTGGGTCACACGGTTGTCGAAGTCATCGCCGCCCAGACGGGTATCGCCGTTGGTAGCCAGAACCTCGATGACGCCGTCACCGATCTCGATGATGGAAACATCGAAGGTACCGCCGCCTAAGTCGTATACCATGATCTTCTGCTCTTTTTCATTGTCAAGGCCATAAGCCAGGGCTGCGGCTGTGGGCTCGTTGATGATACGCTTTACTTCCAGGCCTGCGATCTTACCTGCATCCTTGGTAGCCTGACGCTGGGCATCGTTAAAGTAAGCCGGAACGGTAATAACTGCCTCTGTCACCTTCTCGCCCAGATAGCTTTCTGCGTCTGCTTTCAGCTTCTGGAGGATCATTGCGGAGATCTCCTGGGGAGTATATTTCTTTCCGTCGATGTCTACCTTATAATCTGTACCCATGTGTCTCTTAATGGAGGAGATGGTGCGGTCTGCGTTGGTCACTGCCTGACGTTTTGCCGGCTCACCTACCAGTCTTTCTCCATTTTTTGTAAATGCCACGATGGACGGTGTGGTCCTGATTCCTTCTGTATTGGCGATAACGGTTGGTTTACCGCCTTCCATAACTGCTACACAGCTGTTTGTTGTACCTAAGTCAATACCAATGATCTTGCTCATAGTGATTTCCTCCTGAATTTATAAACAATGATAAATTACTTCCAGTTAGTTGGCAACCTGCACCATGCTGTGGCGTACCACAGTATCCCGGTACATATATCCCTTTAACAGCTCCGATGCCACCACATTCTCTCCCAGGGATTCGTCGTCCACATGCATCACTGCATTATGGAAATTGGGATCAAACGGCTTGCCCACAGCTTCGATGGGCTTTACGCCCATGTCGTCCAGGGTCTTCATAAGCTGCTTATATATTTTCTCCATTCCTTCGGCAAAGGGCGTTTCCTTCGCATCCTCGGGAACGGTGGCAAGGCCTCGCTCAAAATTATCCACCACAGGAAGGATCTTCTCGATCACATCCCTGGCTCCGATCTCATACATAGCGGACTTTTCTTTATCCGTCCGCTTCCTGTAATTGTCAAACTCTGCCATGGACCGCTTTAACTGGTCCGTCAGCTCCTCAATCTGGGTATCTCTCGGGTCCTTCTTCTTTCCAAAAAGCCCCTTTTTCTCTTTCTTTTCTTCTTTTCCATTTTCCGGAGCAGCTTCTCCGTCTGCGCTGGCCCCTGCCGGCCCAGCCGCGTTTTCCGCTGTGTTTTCAGCTCCCGCTCCGTTTTCGGGAATATTTTCTGCTTCTGCCTCTCCTGGAGCTTTCTTTTCCAGTTCCTTCTCTTCCACTTGACTCGACACCTTTCATTTCTATTTACTGCTGCTTATTAAATGTTTCATTCAGCTGGGTCACCAGAGTCCTTAGGGTCCCGACGACCTTTTCATAGTCCATCCTCTTGGGTCCGATGATCCCGATGGTTCCCCTAAGGCCGTCTCCCAGCACATAGTTGGCAGTGACCACGCTGCAGTCCTTCATGGTCTTCACCGGCGTTTCATCTCCGATATAGAC
>VOFH01003481.1_pt1 | contig 29360 bp, 38 predicted proteins | sample 5384091 | NCBI WGS metagenome assembly VOFH01 (sample SAMN12384727, study PRJNA508395) | human gut metagenome | isolation source: healthy gut G | host: Homo sapiens
AATGCGCGGCAGAGCAATACGGAGAACTGCGCGCGGGTGATGGGGCGGCTGGGGTAGAAATTGTTCCCGCTGCCTGCGCCGGTGACAATGCCGGCCTCCGCCAACGTGTTGATAGCTTCGGCGTACCATGTGCTGTCGGGGACATCATTAAAATAGGCGCCGGTGACAGGTACTTCGCCCAGGTACTGCCATTCGTCCCGCTCTGTGTCTGCGGTGGGTTCGTTGCCCCGGCTCCACCAAAGGGCGCGGTAGTAGCCGCCGTTGTGAACGACAATGTCTCCGGCGGTATAAATATCGTCCGTGTTCCATGTGGGGATAAATAGTTGTGATCCGCTGAGGTGCAGAAGATTCCTCCAGGGAGGAAGACTCTTCCGGTACAGGTTCCCCGCAGGCGCTGCACAGCAGCAGCGGCAGCAGGCACAGCAGAGCAATGCGGCGCAGCATAAGCCTCATTCCACCTTTCTCAAAGCAGTATAACACAGCACACAAAAAGGAAGCCCCTGCTGAAACACAGGGGGGCAAAACTGTATCAGGCATTGCGGAAACGGGACAAAATTCGATCATCCGGGGATTTGAAGGATGCTCAAACACATCTGCAGGAGTACCTTTTCACCGATCACGCCGTCGCACATAAAGACTACATGATTGGAAACGTCCCGGGCAAAAGCCATTTCATGGGTTACTACCAGCATGGTTATGCCTTCGGAAGCAAGATCCCGCATGACGGAAAGAACCTCACCTACCATTTCCGGATCCAGTGCAGAAGTGGGTTCATCGAACAGCAGCACTTCCGGGTCCATAGCCAGGGCGCGGGCGATGGCTACACGCTGTTTCTGCCCGCCGGAGAGCTGGCGGGGCCGGGCGTTGATATAGGGATCCATACCTACCTTTTCAAAGAGCGCATGGCATTTTCTTCTGCTTCGGCCGGCCTTTTTTTTGAGCACTTTGGTTTGTCCACCATGCAGTTACGCAATACTGACATGTTGTCAAACAGGTTAAAGGACTGGAACACCATGCCGACTTTTGGCGCGGTAGGCAGGGCGCCGCCGCGACACGCCATAATATTCTCACCATGGAAGAGGATTTCGCCGCTGGTGGGTGTCTCCAACAGGTTAATGCAGCGCAGAGTGTGGATTTACCGGAGCCGGAGGCCCCGATGATGCTGGTCACGTCGCCGGGATGTACCAGGAAATCAATGTCCCGCAGCACCTTGTGGCTGCCGAAGTCTTTGGAAAGGTGTCGGATTTCAAGAATTTTGTTTTCGCTCATATTCAGCGCTCCCCTCTGTTTCGGCCATATTTCAGATCATGCTGGATCTGTGCCTGATGCGTCTGATGGACATGCTGGGCGTGCTCTTTGCTGTGCTCGTCTAAGGGGCTGCCCTTAACGGGATAATTGTAGTTACCGGCAGCAGCGTTGCGGCTGCCGGTTTTCACCAGCACATAGTCCCGCTTGCCCGCCATGCGTTTTTCAATCCAACGCAGTATAATGGAGGCGATCAGGGTCATGGTAAAGGTAAGCAACCATTTCGATGGCGGCAGAAGGGAAATAGAGGTAATTTTGGCCGACTACGCCACGGTGGACAGAGAACAGTTCGCCAAAGCCGATGATAAACATCACCGAGGTGTCTTTAATGTTTATGATCAGATTGTTGCCGATCTGCGGCAGCAAAACACGGAGCGCCTGGGGAATGATCACATAGAGCATGGTTTGGACATGCGTCATACCGATCGCTTTGGCGCCTTCTGTCTGGCCGGGATCAATGGAGAGGAAACCGCCGCGGACCGACTCGGCCATGTAGGCGCCGGTGTTGATGGATACGACAAACAGCGCGGCGACAAAGATATCGGGCCATTTGACCAGCGTACCGGTAAAATAGGGCAGTCCGTAATAAATAAATACGGCCTGAAGTACCATGGGGGTGCCGCGGAACACCTCCACATAGACCCGGATGATGGCGCGGATCAAACCCAGTATGAACCGCTTAACAATGTTGTCGTTTTTGGAATGGGGAATGGTATTCAGGATACCGCAGAAAAAAGCCAATGATACAGCCGATCAGCGTAGCCAGAAGTGCCAGACGCAGCGTAGCGCCCATGCCGGCGAGATATTGCCCGCCATAGGACTGCCAGACTGTGGAAATGTCTGTGCCCAGCTGCGAGCATTGCTGAAGGAAAATTTGCAGCATACGAAGATGCTCCTTTCAAGATTCTCTGTCTGGAAAATGTACGAACGTTTTTATTATAAGAACAGGGCACATGGCCCTGTTTTTCCGATGCCGAAAACAAGCGGAACGCTTTTTTCGGCACCGCAAAACAGGGGGCAAAGGCGAGGAGCGGGATCCCTCGCCTCGGCCGCAGTCCATAGAAACGCTTACTCGCTCAAGGGCTGGATGGCAATAGCCTCATCCATCAGCGCATTGAAATCATCGGCTGTCATAGTGGACAGGATGCTGTCGATCGCATCTTTGAGCTCGGTGTTGCCTTTTTTCACAGAAACACCGATGTTTACATTTTCGGCACGCTCTTCATCGGTGAACTGAAAATCGCCGTCAGTTCCAGAGAAGTCCAGAATCTTGAGATCAGGATAGGCCCGTACGGCGCCTTGAGCCGTGGGCATATCAGTGCAGACGAAATCCACCGTGCCAGTTTCCAGAGCCATCAGCATGGCAGGAGCACTCTCTGCCGCGGTCTGGATATCTGCGCCTTTGATCTGCGGCAGGCACGCATTATACCAGATTGTGGACTCCTGGGCAGTAGCGGTACCGCTCAGCTCATCGATGGAAGAGGCGTTGGCGTTGGGGCTGTCTGCCTTGGTGACGCAGACCATGGTGGCATAGTAATAGGGACCGGCAAAATCCACCTGTTCGCTGCGCTCGGCAGTCATGGACTGACCGGCGATCACGGCGTCATAGGTTCCGCTCTGTACGCCGGGCACCAGAGAACCCCAGTCGGTCTGAATGATTTCCAGCTCCACCCATTGGCCTCGCAGATTTGTTTTGCAATCATTACATCATAGCCGTTGGCATAGGAACCAGACACGTTGGAAATTGGCACGGCGCCATTGGAATCATCGTTCTGGGTCCAGTTATAGGTGCATAGGCGCACTCCATAGCTACCGTCAGAACGCCGTCTTCCACGCCGGAGGAGGCATTGTTTTCGTCGGCAGAACCTTCAGAGGAGGGGGTCCTGGCGGGGGAGCCGCAGGCGGCCAGAGACATGGTCATCAGTACAGCGCAGCTCAGGGCAAACAGTTTCTTTTTTCATCATTGTCTTTCTTCCTTCAATTTTTTCAATTTTGGTTTGCACATCCGTGTGGGTTCTTGAATCACAATGCAATCTTAATGTGGCCATAAAAGGCAAAAGCCACAATGCTTCCATAGAAGAAGCATTATGGCAGAGGCATCGGCACCTAATCTAATAAAATTGGAAAAAGATGATAGCACTCCACATTGCTGTGACAGTCCGGCGGATATTCTCCGCCAGCCCAGATACAAATTCCGGGCCGGAATCTGCATCTTCGGCAAAAACCCTTTCTCCTGCTCAGCGGTGGCCAGACCGGAAATCTGAACAGATACTGATGTTTTTGCGCCTCTACCATTGTGTATGAGGCATAGCCCCAAAAGATATGTAATTCAATTGTGAGCATGTTAGCACGGATAAGGCAGTATGTCAATACTTTTTCTGAAATTTGGGCCGAAGGAACAGGAAAGTCTTTTCTGTACGGGCAAGGTGGCCAAATCCGGAGGTGGAAAGGACATCTATTATGAAATTTGTGAAGAAATACCACCGGGAAGAAAAAGTTCTTGCAATTTAAAAGGAATCCTTTATAATGAAGCCAATTTCAGGCGAAGGATACTAAAATAATGGACAATATGCTGTTTGCAACTGTATTTTCCTCTTTTTCTGCGGTCGATTTATCGGCGGCAGCGCTTTTGCTGGGAAACTGTGCAGTTGTGGAATTGATGAGAAGCAGAAGGGGCGTTTTGGGACGTTCCGGGATGGAAAACGATGAAAGGCTCATTGATTGACAACAATCAATGAGCCTTTTTTTTTTGCGATACAAAAATTCACATAAAAAAGGAGCAAAATAGCATGGTCGTTGTTATGAAACCAAATGCCTCAAAAGAGGATATTGCCAAGCTGGCGGCGGAACTGGAACAGCTGAATCTGAAAGTCAGCATCACGGAAGGACACGGCTGCAGCATCTTGGGCCTGGTGGGCGACACCACTGCCGTGGATATGGACAAAATTACGATTAACCAGCACGTGGAGCGGGTGATGCGTGTTTCCGAGCCGTATAAAGGCCAACCGCAAGTTCCATCCCGAAGACACCGTGGTGTCTGTAGGCAGTGCGAAGATTGGCGGGGGTAATTTTGGCGTGGTTGCCGGCCCCTGCAGCGTGGAAAACGAGGATCAGATGGTAGAGGTGGCCCCAGCGCGTCAAGGCGGCCGGCGCATCCATGCTCGCGGCGGCGCCTTCAAACCCCGCACCTCGCCGTATTCGTTCCAGGGTATGGGTACCCGGGGGCTTGATCTGCTGTTGCTGGCTAAGGAAGCTTCGGGTCTGCCTATCGTTACAGAGCTGATGAGTCCCAAATACATTGACCTGTTCGAGGAAAAAGTGGATGTGGTGCAGATCGTCGCGCGCAACATGCATAACTTCGATCTTCTCAAGGAAGTGGGCAAAATGAGCAAACCGATTCTGCTCAAGCGCGGCCTGTCAATACCTATGAGGAGTGGATCATGTCCGCTGAGTATATCATGGAGCGAGGGCAACGAAAACGTGATCCTCTGTGAGCGCGGCATCCGCACCTTTGAAACCTATACCCGCAACACGCTGGATGTGGCGGCCATTCCCTGCATCAAGCGCATGAGCCACCTGCCGATCATCGTCGATCCTTCTCATTCCGGAGGTATGAGCTGGCTGAAGTGGAATCGCTGACCATGTCCGGCATTGCCGCCGGGTGCGACGGCATCATTGTAGAGGTGCACAATGACCCGCCCCACGCTAAATGCGATGGCCAGCAATCCCTGACGCCGGATCAGTTTGAGCAGCTGATGGGCAAAATCAAGCAAATGGCCAATCTGATGGGCAAAACGGTGGTAAATACCGAAAAACGCTTGTCTGTTTTTTCTGAGAAATTTCTGGGGAAAGGTGTTTTGGCTGGATGAAACAACTGACGGTGGAGCTGCCGGGAAGGGAATACGACATTCTCATCGGCACAGGACTTTTTGGAGCAGTGCGGCGCGCGTATCCGCGCCGTGACGCGGGCGGAACGGCTGGCGGTAGTGACAGACAGCAATGGGACCGCTGTATTTGAAAATGGTGATGGAAAGTTTGCTGAGGGCTGGATTTACTGCTTTTTTCCGTCACATTTCCCGCCGGAGAGGCCAGTAAAAATATCCGAACGCTGAACAACCTTTTATGAAGGCTTTGCCGATGGCGGCCTCACTCGGGGGCGACGGTGTGGTGGCGCTGGGCGGCGGCGTCACCGGCGATATGGCGGGCTTCGCAGCGGCCACCATGTTCCGGGGGGTGGATTTTATTCAGATCCCCACTACTCTGCTGGCACAGGTGGACAGCAGCGTGGGCGGCAAAACCGCCATCGATCTGCCTCAGGGTAAAAATCTGGTGGGTGCGTTTATCAGCCCAAGCTGGTGCTGGCGGACACAGGGGTGTTTTGCAACGCTTCCGAAACGCGTTTTGTGTGATGGAATGGCGGAAGTAATTAAATATGGTATGATCGCCGACGCTCCCTTTTTTGGTTTTCTGGAACGCTTGGATGGCATTCAGGCAGCCGCTGCGCACTGGGAAGAGATCGTGTATACTTGCTGCGACATCAAGCGCGCCGTGGTGGCTGAGGATGAGCGTGATACGGGACGGCGGGGCATTTTGAACTTTGGCCATACCCTGGGCCATGCTTATGAAAAGGCATATCATTATGAAACCTATACGCACGGCGAAGCGGTGGCTGCGGGCATGGTGAAGATGCTGGAGCTGGAACGGCGAAAAGGCCGCCCGGTAGCGGCGCTGCAGGCGCGGCTGGGCGGGTGCTGAAAGCTTTCAGCTGCCCATCGAGATTCCGTGCACGATGGAAGATTATCGTGCCGCGGTGGGGCTGGATAAAGGCACAGGGCCGATGCATCGGCGTAATTGAGGTGGTCCAGCCCGGACAGGCCGAGATCGTGCCCATGAAAAGAAGCGCTGTTTGCGCTGTTAGAGGAGAAAGACGCATGAATGTGACAATACGGCCCCAAAAGCTCTGTGGAACCATTACGCCGCCGCCGTCGAAAAGCCAGGCCCATCGGTTGATCATTGCTGCGGCCTTGGCGGATGGGGAAAGCGTACTTTCGAACGTGGCCTTTTCTCAGGACATTCTGGCCACCCTTTCGTGCATGGAACAGCTGGGTACGCGCTGGGAAAGATTGACGGGAGCACGATCCGTGTGCAAGGACTTGCTGCCGGCGCACCGGTCCAGAAGGATGGAATGCCCCATTTTGACTGCGGCGAGCGGTTCCACGCTGCGCTTTCTGATCCCAATTGCTCTGGCGGTGGCGGGCGGCGGCGTGTTCAGCGGCCGGGGGCCGACTGATGGAGCGACCGCAGAAGCCCTATTTTTGATCTGTTTGAGGAAAAAGGGAATCTCCTGGGAACAGAAGGATGGCACACTTACTGTGCGCGGCACGCTGGAAAGCGGTACATTTTTTGCTGCCCGGCAATGTGTCCAGCCAGTTTTCACGGGGCTGCTCTATGCGCTGCCGCTGCTGGACGGAGCTTCACGGATCACGGCCACCACCGCGCTGGAAAGCGAAAGCTACATTGCCATGACGATGGATGCGCTGAAAGGCTGCGGTGTGGCGGTGGATGTGCTGGAAGGGAAACAGGGCAGCTTTTTCGTGCCTGGCGCGCAGCGCTATGCACCCACGCAGCGCCGCGTGGAAGCCGACTGGTCCCAGGCCGGCTTCTGGTACGCCGCTATGGCGTTGGGGAATCTGGTGGATGTGACCGGGATGAACGAGAATTCCCGCAGGGAGATCAGGTAGTGGCCGACGCTTGTGTGAAATTGTGCCGAAGCGGCGATGTAGAACTGGACGTGGCGGACTGTCCCGATTTGGTGCCGCCACTGGCGGCCATGGCGGCGGTGCGCAAGGGAACGGCGCGCATTGTGCATGCCGCGCGGCTGCGCGATTAAGGAAAGTGACCGCCTTTCTGCGGTTACGGCGGTCATGAATGCGCTGGGAGCACATATTGAGGAGCTGCACGATGGATTGGTGATCTGCGGCGTGGAAACGCTGTGCGGCGGCGTCTCGGTAGATGCCTGCAACGACCACCGTATTGCCATGATGGCCGCTGTGGCGGCCACGCGCTGCAAGGAACCGGTGACGATTGAGGGAGCAGAGTGTGTCCGCAAGTCCTATCCTGACTTCTGGGAGGATTACGAAATGCTCGGCGGAGCGATCACGCGGGAGGGTAATATGACCTATACGATTTTCGGCGAAAGCCATGGGCCGGCCATCGGCGTAGTGCTGGAAGGTGTGCCTTCCGGTGTGGAGATGGATCTGGATTTTATCCGCGCGGAACTGCAGCGTCGCGCTCGGGGAAAAGCGCCCTGACTACGGCCCGGAAGGAGGCGGACGAGCCGGAGATTCTTTCCGGCGTATTTGACGGCAAAACTACAGGCACGCCGCTGTGCGCCATTATCCGCAATACGGACACCCGCTCCAAAGATTACGCCAAACTGAAACACCTGCCCCGTCCCAGCCATGCCGATTATGCTGGCGCGGTGCGCTATGGCGGATTTAACGATTACCGCGGAGGCGGCCATTTTTCCGGGCGGCTGACGGCGCCGCTGGTGTTTGCCGGGGCGTTGGCCAAGTTGATCCTGCAGGAAAAAGGCGTTATCATTACATCTGCCATTTCTATTTTGGAGGGAACACCGGATCCGAGTCCGGAGGAGATTGAAGAGATTATTCTGGCGGCCAGAAAGGCGGGAGACAGTGTGGGCGGTGCCATTTCCTGCACGGTAACCGGCATCAGCGCAGGGTTTGGCGCACCGGATTTCGGCTGCAATGCTGAGGGCATCTTTGCTCAGCACCTGTTTGCGGTGCCTGCGGTAAAAGGCATTGCCTTCGGTGCGGGCTTCGGGTTTTCGTGCATGCGCGGCAGTGAAGCCAACGATCCGTTTTATATGGAAGAAGGGCAGGTCAAAACCCGCACCAATGCCTCCGGCGGGATCAACGGCGGCATTACCAATGGAATGCCATTGTGTTTGAAGTGGCGATCCGTCCCACGCCGTCCATCGCTATGGAGCAAAAAATACGGTGGATCTGGCGGAAAAAAGGATGCAACGCTTGTGATTGAGGGGCGGCATGACCCCTGTATTGTGCAGCGGGCGCTGCCGGTGGTGGAGGCAGCGGCGGCTCTGGCCAGCTGCGAATTGCTGGGGCTTTGAGCAAAGAGCGGATTGCGTGCAGAAAACATGGGAGGAAACGAAACGATGGAACAAAAGAAACAGGCAATTGCAGGGGGATGTGGTTGTCCTGTCCGGCGCAGTGATTTGCGGCGATGTGAGCATTGCTTCCGGCAGCAGCGTATGGTTCAATGCGGTGGTGCGCGGGGATGAAGCGCCGATCAGTATTGGGGAAAATACCAACATTCAGGACTGTGCAGTGTTGCATGTAGACGAGGACTGCCCGCTGCGCATCGGCAGCGGGGTGACCGTGGGCCACGGGGCAATTCTGCACGGCTGTACCGTGGGCGATAACGCCCTGATCGGTATGGGAGCCATTGTGCTCAACGGCGCGCGGATCGGCAAAACTGTATTGTCGGCGCCGGCGCGTTGGTTACCGGCGGCACGGAGATCCCGGAAGGGTGGATGGCGTTTGGCAATCCGGCGAAACCGGTGCGCCGCCTGCGCCCGGAGGAGATCGAAGGAAACCGCCGCAGCTGTGAAACGTATCTGAAAGAAAAGGAGCGGTACCGCACATGAGCACATTGGAGGAACTGCGCGCGCAGATCGATGATATCGACGCGCAGATGGTAGCGTTGTTTGAACAGCGCATGAACGTGACGCGGCAGGTGGGCGAGTACAAAAAGGAGCACGGCATGCCTGTGCTGGATCGGGGCCGTGAAGCGGAAGTTTTGGCGAAGAAAGAATCCATGCTGAAAAATCCATATCTCAAAACCGAGGTGAAGGATTTCTTTTCCAGTATCATGGCGATTTCCCGCCGTCAGCAGCGTGCACTGCTGGCACAGCAGAGCAGTGTGGAGCAGGTGCGCGCTCTGCAGGCGCTGGTGCAAAACGCCCGGGAGCCGGTGAGTATGCCGCAGGTGTTCTATCAGGGTGTGGCCGGAGCCTATGCAGAAGAAGCTGCAGCCCTCTTTTTTGGGGAAGCGGCCGAGCGCCGCAGCGCCCCACCTGGCGCAGCCTTTTGAACTCTTGGTGGCGGGTAAGGCAGATTATATCGTCGTTCCCATTGAAAACAACTCCACCGGCTCGATCAATGCAGTCTATGACCTGCTGGCTGAGTACGGCGCCTATGTGGTGGGAGAGCAGACAGTGAAAGTAGAGCACTGCCTGTGCGCGCTGCCTGGCACGGTGCTGGAGGATATCACCGATGTGTATTCCCATGAGCAGGGCTTTTTCCAGAGTGAGGACTTTTTGACTCGGCATGAGGGCTGGAAGCAGAACGCCGTGCTGAACACCGCAGCTGCCGCACAGCTGGTGGCTGTCAGCGGAGTGAAGAGCAAAGCGGCGATCTGCAGCCGCCGGGCGGCACAGCTCTTCGGGCTGGAAGTGCTGCAGAGCATATCAACACCAGCGCGGATAATTATACACGCTTTTTTGTGGTGGCCCCGACCATGGAGCTGCGGCCGGAGTGCGGCAAGCTGAGCCTGATGTTTACCCTGCCTCACGAACCGGGCACGCTGAACAATGTATTGGGAATTCTGGCGGCTCACCAGATGAACATGCTGCGGCTGGAATCCCGCCCGATGCCGGGCGAGGGCTGGGAATACCGCTTCTTTGTGGACGTGGAAGGCGATCTGCGCAGCGACGCTGAACACCGTCCTGTTTGAACTGGTGGAAAATACGCTGACGCTGCGGATTCTGGGCAATTACCCCAAGGGGGCCTGAGCGATGATAAAACGAAATCTCGTGCTGATTGGCCTGCCCGGCAGCGGAAAAAGCACGGTAAGCGCACTGCTGTCCCGGCATCTGGGCTGGCCGCTGCTGGATACAGACGAGATGGTTGTGCAGCGGGAGGGACGAACCATCCCCGAAATTTTTGCCTGCGAGGGAGAGGATTACTTTTTCGACGCGTGGAGACTGTCTGCGCCAGGAAGCGGCCGGCACTGAGGAAGCGGTTATCGCTACCGGCGGCGGTATTGTGCTGCGGGAGGAAAACATGACGGCGCTGCGCAGAAGCGGCTTTGTCTGCTTCCTTGATCGCGGCGCTGCGGAGATTGCCGAGGGACTGGATATCAGCGGCCGTCCCCTTTTGCGGGAGGGCCGGGAAAAAATTTACCGTCTGGCCGAGAGCGGGATGCGCTCTACCGCAAATACGCCGATGCGGTAGTTTCTGAAAAAACGCCCGAAGCGGCGGCAGAAGCCGTTTTATATGCATTGGCTGCGGCGGAACCGGAAAAGGGGGAGATGTGAGCTGTGGAAACAAAAAACTCTGTGTCATTGGCGATCCGGTGGAGCACAGCCTGTCGCCAGTGATTCAATGCGGTTTGAAGCAGACGGGACTGCCCTATGTGTATGGCCGGGTACGGGTGCGCGACGGTGAAACTGCCGCCTTCCTTTGTCGTGCGGCAGAGGAAGGGTATGCAGGCTTCAACGCTACCATGCCCCACAAAACGGATCTGGTGGAGCTGGTGGATGAGCTGGATGCTGACGCGCAGCTGTATCGGGCGGTGAACACCGTAGTGCTGCGGGATGGGAAGATACGCGGCTGCAACACGGATGGCCGGGGATTTTTGCAAATGCTGTTGGAGGCGGGCATCTCGCCGGAGTGGTAAGACGATTACCGTGCTGGGGGCCGGCGGCGCGGCACGGGCCGTGGTGCTGAAGCTGGCGCAATCCGGCGCGCGGCGCATTTTTGTGTGCAACCGCACCCGCTCCAAAGCAGAAGCACTGGCACAGGAATTTCCCACGCAGATTACGCCTTGCGGCTTGGATGAGGAAACTTTGCAGGACTGCGCCCTTTTTCTGACCTTCTGGTGAATACCACGCCGATGGGAATGCACGGCGTGGCGGCCCGGTTTGAGCAGCTGGACTTTCTGGCAGCGCTGCCGAAAGGCGCTGCAGTTTTGACATTATTTACAGTCCGCCGGAAACCATGCTGCTGGCGCGGGCTAAAGCGCTGGGACTTTCGACGCTCAACGGCTTGGGCATGCTGATTTATCAGGCGGTGTTTGCCCTGGAGGAATTTACGGATGAAAATCGATGCACAGGAGGTTCTGCCGGCTGTGAAAGCGGCGTTGAACGAAGCGATGAATGCGTAAGGAACGGCAGCGGCGGGAATCGGCTGAACGCTGTATGATGGAATAAGCACTCCCGAGGCGGGGACAGGTAAGCCGCCTGGAGCATACTGCGGTATGCTCCGGGCGGCTTTTTTTGCGGCGGCGTATTTTTGGAAATAGGGACATTCTTCCGGCGCATAGAGTGAGAAAAAGAACGATTTTGCAAAGGAGGAAGTGTCTTATGCTGTCTGCAGTGATTTTGCTGCTGACGAACAGCTTGATGTTCACGCTGCGCCTGAACGGGAGCACCGGATCATTCCCTGAAGCCGCTGAGCGCGGCAGAAGAGAAACAATATCTGGAACGTTATGCCGCCGGCGATCTGGAGGCCCGCAATGTGCTCATTGAACACAACCTGCGTCTGGTGGCGCACGTTATGAAAAAAATACTACCCAGACCAGAGATCAGGAAGACTTGATCTCGATCGGCACCATCGGTCTGATCAAAGGACTTCCAGCTATAAGCCGGACAAGGGGTGCGCCTGGCGACTTATGCGGCACGGTGTATTGAGAATGAGATTCTGATGTATTTCCGCTCGCAGAAAAAGCTGCAGGGAGAGGTATCTCTGTCTGATTCCATCGACACGGATCAGGACGGAAACAGCCTTTCGTTTATGGATGTCATCAGTGTGGACGACACCATGTTGGAAGATTTGAGCGCCAGTGAGACTCGGGGGGTACTGCGCTGCCTGGTACAGACCTGCCTAACGCCGCGGGAGAGAGACATTGTGGAGCAGCGCTACGGTCTGGATGGGAAACCGCCCCGCACTCAGCGGGAAATTGCCGCTGCCTGCGGCATCTCCCGCAGCTATGTATCCCGCCTGGAAAAGAAAGCGCTGGAAAAGCTGGGCAGGGGAATTCGAGCGGACGCAGAAATAGAAATGCAGCAGCCTGAAAAACGGCTGCTGCGAAGTCAGGGGTTGGATTCCGGAAATACGGGGCCATCGTTTTTCTTTTTTGTGATTTGCGGAGCTGTTGCTCAGCGAAGGCTGCGCCGTAGGCGATAGCACCGGCTCCGAATTTTGCGCGGATGTGATCCATGGCGCCTTCCAACTGCTCCGCTCTGTGTTCCTGTTCGGAGGAAACGGCGGAAAACAGGTTCAGCTGTTGAGACCACTGGTCAGCAGGGGCGAGGTTCAGAGCGGTGACGGTCAGCATGCGGATCGGGGTGAGGCATTTGCCAGGAAGAGTGCAGCAGTTCCATGCAGGCTGCGGTGATGTCCCGGGCCAGATGAGTGCTGTGCGGCAGCTGTTTTTGCCGCGTGATGGTACGAAAGGACGGATCGCGGATCATCACCTGTACGCCGGTGCAGTACAGGCCATGTTGGCGAAGGCGGACGGCCACCGTATCCGACAGGATGGTAATATGGCGAAGGACGTCCTCCCAACAGGTTAAATCGTGGCTGAATGTGGTGCCATTGCCGACGGATTTGACCGGGGCGCGCTCGCCGTAGGGGCGCACCGGGGCGTGTTCCAGTCCGTTGGCATATTCGTAAAGCTGCTGTCCCATCTTGCCGAACAGCTCCTGAAGCATTGCGGGGCTGGACTGCGCCAGCTGGCCAATAGTGTCAATCCCGTACTGGTGCAGCGTTTTGGAAGCAGTTTTTCCCACAAACAGCAGCGACGACACCGGCAGCGGGAATACGGTTTCCCGCCAGCAGTCCGGGAAAGAACCGTGGTGGCATCCGGTTTTTGTAATCGCTGCCCAGTTTGGCAAAGATCTTGTTGAAGGACACGCCAACGGAGCAGGTCAGTCCGGTTTCCTTCCGTACTGCTGCACGGATTTCATCGGCAATGGCCTTGCCGTCGCCGCCAAACAGGTGCATGCTCCCTGTGATATCCAGCCAGCTTTCGTCGATGCTGAACGGCTCCACAAGGTCGGTGTAGCGGCCATAAATGGCGTTGATTTGCTTGGAGTATGCGCTGTAGCGCCCCGGTGGGGCGGCAGCAGAATAAGACCCGGGCATTTTCTGCGGGCCTGCCAGATGGTTTCCGCCGTAACGACACCATATTTTTTGGCAGCCTCGTTTTTGGCTAAAAATAATGCCGTGGCGGGAGGTGGGATCACCGCATACAGCCACAGGTTTCCGGCGCAGCTCGGGATACTGCAGCAGTTCCACGGAAGCGTAAAACTGTTCATGTCGCAGTGCAAAATGGTCCGCGGCACAGCTGCCCACCTCCTTTTCCAACAAACTGAAATCAGCATAGCATAAAAATGGAGAAAAATCAAACAGATGTTTTTGAGGGCGCTGCAGAAAAGCCCAGGTCCGGGAGCGGGCCTGGGCATGAGTTCATCGATGCAGCAGGGGCGATAAGGGCTTGTAGATCAAAAGGCAATCAGCACATCCAGCATACCTTTGGCGAAGGTAAACGGCATATTGAATACCAGAAGGCACTGTAGCAGGTTATCTACAAAAGGAAGGATCAACTGGTACATACCGACGATGCCTTCCATAGGCATGAAAACGGCATAGATGGGATACGTGATAAAATAGTTTAGCGATACACTGAGCACAGCCATGATTGCCGAGCCAACCAGCGAACCGAGAAAGGCGCCTTTGCGGTTCTTCATTTTTTTATATAGAAGGCCGGCGGGAACAACAAATGTGACGCCCAGAAGGAAATTGCACAGTTCGCCTACGCCGCCCGTGCTGGTGTGGGTCAGATTGATCAGATTTTTGACCAGGCAGACGACCACCCCGTAGACAGGACCCAGGGAAAAAGAGGCCAGAAGGGCCGGCAGCTCGGAAATATCCAGCTTGATGAAGCTGGGCATAATGGGCACGCTGAACTCCAGAAACATCAATACTGCCGCTACGGCGGACAGCATGGCGGTGACTACCATTTTGTGAATTTTACTCTGTGTGTTGGTATGCATATGGTCAATTCCCCCTTTTCTTATTGCAGGCACAAAAAACACCCGAAAGGCAAGCTTTTCGGGCAAACGGATACAACACCGGAACGGTGTGCCAGATCGTTTCTTCCATCCAGACTGTCACTGTCGGTATCGGAGTTGCACCGATTCAGCACGCAAAAATTATGCGGCTCGCGGACTGTACCGCCGGTCGGGAATTGCACCCTGCCCTGAAACGCTTTCTTTCTTTGTGGACACAGTATAGCGCTCACAGACGGAAAATGCAAGAGGCAATGGGTGGAAATTGTAAAGAAATACAGAAAAAAATGGCTGGGAAAAGCGGGAACAGGCAAGGGATTGACGCTTGCAAAATAGAATGTATGTGCTATAATAAAGAAAAACAAGAATAATGGAAGGGGAGGAGCGCAGCATGCGGGAAGACAGACAGCCTGCGCATTTACAGGATACCGCCCTCAGAAGTTGCCGTGGCTGAGCGACGAGCGCGACCCGCGGTGCGCAGATTTGAAGCGACGTCTGCGCGCAGCTGTTGAAGACGCCTGCCGCTGTGAAATGGAGCATTTTTGTGCGGCATGGCCCAGGGCTGCGATTTGTATTTTGCCGAACTGGTGCTGGAAATGAAGCGGGACTGGCCGGAAATCACCCTCGAAGCGGCGGTGCCCTGCCCTACGCAGGCAGATGGATGGCCTGCAGAGGACAGAGTGCGCCGGCAACGGCTTTTGGCGGCGTGTGATTATGAAACCATGGTGCAGGAGCGCTACGGCCTGGGCTGCATGATGCGCCGCAACCGTTATATGGTGGATCATGCGGCTATGGTGATCGCGGTTTATGACGGTCAGGCGGGTGGTACGCAGCGAACGGTGGAATATGCCCTGCGTCGATGCCTGCCTGTAGTGTTGGTGCCGCCGGTGGAAGAAAGCGAGTATGCCCGCCGCTGAACGCCGCCGGAGAATTGGCGGTTGGCCGGATACACGGAAGAGAGGATATACGATGAAAGATACGGCATTTACCGGGTTTGAAGATGCGATGATCGACTTTTTCTGGGCGATCCGCTTTAACAATAACCGGGAATGGTTTGCAGAGCATAAAGCCACATATGTGGAAAAGATTTATGAGCCGATGAAGGCCCTGGCACGGGAGGTGTGCGCGGGGATGGAAGCGCGGTACGGCCTGGAAAGCTTGTGGCGCTGCAGCCGGATCTACCGGGACGCCCGGCGGCCGCAGCCTCAGGGGCCTTATCGGGATCATATCTGGTTTGTGCTGGCCCAGCAGGAGCGCTGGTCGATAGCGCCCACGTTTTACGCGGAAATCTCCGCCGAAGGCATCAGTTATGGGTTCGGCAGCTACAACTGCCCGCCGGACTTTATGAAAAATATGCGCGCAGCGATGGAGGCGAACCCCGCCAAGGCAGAGCGCATGATCCGCGCCTTTGAAAAAAGACGGCAGCTTTCAGCTGGATGGGGAATCCTACAAACGGCCCAAGGGCCATGTGTCCGAACGCATTGACCGGTGGTACAATTTGAAAAGCATTGGTTTTTCGGCCTTTGAGCCATGGAGCGATGCCAGCATGAGCGCTTCGCTGCCGGCGTATCTGGTGGAGCGTTTTGCTGTGCTGGTGCCGCTTTACCGCTGGCTTTGGACCTTTGTACCGCCGCTGGATGAGACGATGGAAAAACGTTCTCGGCGTTGAAAAAGAATGCAAAACGTCGCACCCTGTATTGGGTGCGGCGTTTTTGAGATGGTTTTCTTTTCTTCAGCGCGCTTTGGCCGTTGCGTCTCCTTTTATCGAGCCCTATTGTAGCACTTTTTTTTGGAAAGGTTTCAAATTATCATCAATTTTCCGGAAACGCCTCAAAGCGGCATGGCTTCCTGCCATGCCGCTTTTTGAGGCGGCGGCGTACGGGCGCCGGAAAACGTCGGACAATTATTTTTTTAGCCAGCTTTTCCAGAATCAGGGAGATCTCATCCAGTTTTTCCGCGGCATCACCCTGGGCCACGGCTGCGCGGACGCAGTGATGCACGTGGGCTTTGAGCACCTCAGCGTTGGCCTTGCCCAAAATGGCCTGAGCAGCTTGGATCTGGTTGGAGATGTCGATGCAGTAGCGATCCTCTTCAATCATATTCAGTACACCATCGATCTGGCCGCGAGCGGTTTTCAGCATGCGGGTGATCTTATCCCGATCGGCCATCATTGGATGTTTACCACCTTGTAGTCTGCATCGGTGACGGCTTTGGCCAAAGCCTCGTCCGTTACGGAATCCTCCGCTGTGACGACGGCGTTGTTGTTTTCGAGACTCACCGCTGCGGATTTAACGCCGGGAACGGCGTTGAGCGCCTCCTGTACATGCTTGACGCAGTGCTGGCACATCATGCCCTCAATGAAAATGGTTTTGGTGTTCATAGTAATACTTCCTTTCGTTGTTTCTGCCGGTGCGGCAGGGATGGGGGATGCGGTTTCCTTATGTTCGCCGTCTGCAGGGATGGCACGGGAAATATGTTTGGATTTGAACGCGCGCAGGCGCAGAGCGTTCGTAACGACGCAGACGGAGGAAAGGCTCATGGCGGCGGCGGCAAACATGGGATCGAGCTGCCAGCCCAGCAAGGGATAGAATACGCCTGCGGCCAGGGGGATGCCGCAGATATTGTAGAAGAAAGCCCAGAACAGATTTTCGCGGATGTTGCGCATGGTAGCGCGGGACAGTTCCACGGCTATGGCGGCATCCCGCAGGTCGCTTTTTCATCAGGACGATGTCCGCCGATTCGATGGCCACATCGGTGCCCGCGCCGATGGCCAGGCCCACGTCGGCCCGGGCCAGGGCGGGGGCGTCGTTGATGCCGTCGCCCACCATGGCCACCCGCTTGCCCTTTTCCTGCAGCGCGGCCACATGGCGCTCTTTTTCCTGAGGCAGAACTTCGGAGATAATTGTGGAGACGCCCAAGCGCCTGCCGATGGCTTCGGCAGTGCGCCGGTTGTCGCCGGTGAGCATGACGACATCCACACCCAGTTGCCGGAAAGCGGCAATGGCGGCGGCACTGCTGGCTTTGGGGGTATCTGCAACGGCGACCAGACCCAGCAGACGGCCATCCGCAGCAAAAAACAGCGGCGTCTTTCCCTCTGCGGCCAGAGTTTCTGCCTGGGGGGAGAATGGATGTGATATCCACGCCGGATGCTTCCAGCATGGCCCGGTTGCCGTCCAGAGCCTGTTGCCCGCCGATGGTGGCTTTTACGCCGCGGCCGTGGACTGCAGTAAAACCACTGATGGAAACGGCCGGAAGTGTACGCCGGGCTGCTTCCTCGGTGATAGCCGCGGCCAAGGGATGCTCCGACGGCCCCTCCAGGCAGGCTGCAATGGTCAGAAGATCTTCCTCGGAAACGCCGGGTGCCGGGAGAAGATCGGTAACGCGGGCTTACCTTCGGTGATGGTGCCGGTTTTGTCCAGCACCACAGTGTCGATATGGTGCAGGGGTTTCCAGCGCGGAGGCGGATTTAACAAGGATACCATTTTCTGCACCCTTTCCGGTGCCAACCATGATGGCCACAGGTGTGGCCAGCCCCAGCGCACAGGGGCAGGAGATCACCAGTACCGCAACGGCGGAGGTCAGAGCAAAGCCAAAGGATGCCCCGCAGAGCAGCCAGACCAGAAACGTGACCAGGGCGATTGCCATGACGGCCGGGACGAAAATGCCGGCGATTTTATCGGCCAGGCGGGCAATAGGGGCTTTGGTAGCGGAAGCATCTTCCACCAAATGAATGATCTGGGCCAGGGTGGTGTCCTCGCCCACCCGGCTGGCCTCAAACACAAAGGAGCCGGATTTATTGATGGAAGCAGAAATTACGGTGTCGCCGGGGCCTTTTTCAACGGGGATGCTTTCGCCGGTCAGGGCGGACTCATCCACGGCCGATGTTCCCTCCACCACGGAACCGTCTGCGCCGATGCGCTCACCGGGGCGGACGCGGATACGGTCGCCCACGCGGATTTCCTCAATAGGTACTGTGAGTTCCTGTCCGTTTCGAAGGACGGTAGCGGTTTTGGGCGCCAGATCCATCAATTTTTCGATAGCGGCGGACGTTTTGCCGCGGGAGCGGGTTTCCAGGAATTTGCCCAGGGTGATGAGGGTGAGGATCATGCCGGCGGACTCAAAGTAGAGGCTCATATGATATTGCTGCACCAGCGCGGCGTCGTTATGGCCGAAGCCGTAGGCCAACTGGTAGAGAACGAAAATACTGTAAGCCATGGCAGCGGCGGAACCGACGGCTACCAGGGAATCCATGTTGGGCGAACGGTGCCACAGCGCTTTGAAGCCGACCCTGTAGTATTTGCTGTTGAGGGCAAGGATGGGGAGGGTGAGCAGCAGCTGGGTCAGGCCAAAGGGCAGCAGATTGTCATGCCCCGCCAGGAAAGACGGCAGGGGCAGGCCCAGCATGTGCCCCATGGAGATGTAGAACAGGGGGAGGAGGAACGCGATGGACCAGAGGAGGCGGTGCTTCATCTGGTTCAGTTCAGCCTGATTCCGGACCTGCGGCGTTTCGCGCACCGCGGCGGCAGCTGAACGCTGCAGCGTCGGCTGTGCGCCGTATCCGGCGGCGGAAACCGCGGCGGAAATGGCGCCGCTGTTCAGGGCGGAATCGTCGTACTCCACCTGCATGCTATTGGTCATCAAGCTTACGGCTACGTCCTGCACGCCGGGCAGCTTTTTCACGGCCTTTTCCACATGGGCTACGCAGGCGCTGCAGGTCATTCCGGTTACGTCAAATTTTTGCTTCATAACAGTTCACCCGATTTTTTTGAAAATCAAATCAATAGAATTTAGATACCCCACCCTGGAGGGGTATCTGTCTAAGGTTATTATAAACAAACTTCAGCGTGAGTCAAGCAAAAAATGAAAAAGGAGGGGAATGCCCCTCCTTTGCCGACTCAGCGTTTGTCGCCCGGTTTGAAGAGCAGCGCAGCCAGGAATGAGAAGAGCACTGCGGCGGCAATGCCGGCGGCTGTGGCGCTCAGGCCGCCGGTGAGCACGCCGATCCAGCCGCGGGCAAGCACAGCCTCCCGGACGCCGCGGGCCAGGCTGTAGCCAAATCCGGTCAGGGGGACGGTGGCGCCGGCGCCGCCCCATTGTACGATGGGGTCATACCATCCCAGCGCGCCCAGAATCACGCCGGTTACCACATAGCCCACCAGGAGGATGCGCGCGGGGTCAGCTGCGTTTTGTCGATTAGGATCTGGCCAATGGCACAGAGGACGCCGCCGCAGAGAAATGCGTTTATATATTCCAAAACACTCACTCCTTTTCTGCAGAAACCACTACGGCATGGCATATGCCGGGGATGCTTTCACCTTGGAAACTAGAGGTGGGGGAGAGCAGCGCACCGGTGGGGGCAAAGAGGATGCGGCGCCATTGCCCCGCCTGCAGCTGACGCAGCAGATATCCGTTGAATACCGAGGCGCTGCAGCCGCAGCCGGAGCCGCCGCAGTGCATATCCTGCCGCTCCAGGTCATAAAGTAGTAAGCCGCAGTCGCTGTGGTTGGCAGACAGATCCAGTCCTTCCCGTTGGGCCAGATCCACAAGAATGGCACTGCCCAGTTTTCCCAGATCGCCAGTGATGATGCGGTCGAAATCGCCGGGGGCGCAGCCTGTGTCGCGGAAAAAGGCCTGCAGAGTGTCCAGCGCAGCTGGTGCCATGGCGGCGCCCATATTATTGGCGTCGGTGATCCCTTTGTCGATCACGCGGCCCCGTGTCACATGGGTGATATAAGGCCCGTTTCCCGTGGCGGAGAGGATGGTGCAGCCGGCGGCGGTGGCGGTCCACTGCGCGGTGGGACAGCGCTGGCTGCCATAAGGCATGGGCATGCGGTACTGCCGTTCTGCGCTGCAGAAATGGGAGGAGGTCACTGCGGCGGCGCGGGTCAGATAGCCCGCACTCAAAAGCAGCGCCGCCAGGGGAGAGGCTTTCGCCCATGGTGGAGCAAGCACCGTACAGGCCGTAGAAAGGAACGGAAAATCCCGCATGGCAAAACCGGCTGCGATGCACTGATTGAGCAGGTCGCCGCCGAAAATACAATCGAGTTGTTCGCTGTTCAGATGCGCTTTTTCCAGCGCCTTGCTTAGAACATAGCGCTGCATGGCAGATTCCGCTTTTTCGTAAGTCGTTTCACCGAAAAAGGAATCCGGATCCAACTGATCGAAATAAGGGGCCAGCGGGCCGTCTTTTTCGTATTTTCCGCCGATATTGGCCCAGGACAGCACAGAAGGCGGGGCGGATAAATGGATGGTCTGCCGCATTTGTATGGGGAACACCTCCGGAAGAAAAATAGAATAAACATAGTATGGCCCTGCGCGGAGAAAATTAACCCGCTGGGTGCGGAAGAAAAAAGCAGAAGAAAAACATTGTTAATACATTAACAATGTTTTAGCGAAATTTGTAAAGATTTCACCAAAATATGGATTTGGGGGGGAGAGAATATCTTGACTTTTGACTGTAGTTCGCTAAAATGGAACGTATATACAGCATGCGGATGTTTCGCAAAAATATCCCAAAAACGCAAAATACTGCGGAAAATCGTTGCACAACACACACGGAATCGCAGCCTTTGCGTGCATATGACACATACCGGATCTGTGCGATTTGGAAGGGCGTTCATGATGTGCTGTAGGAGGCCGTTTCAGTCCGCTCCGCGGAGGGGATGGAGACGCCAAGCAATCTGGAAAGAGGAGGTGAGATAACGTGGGGGAATATCTCAGAAAAAATCGGACACCATCTTGATTACTTTACGAATGCGATCAACATCGGTGGAATTACGATCCCGCACAGTGTGTACGTTTCGTGGGGGATCATTGTGGTGCTGGTGCTTTTATCCATTTGGTTTACCAGACACATGGAGCTTGTGCCGACAAAAAACGTCAGGTCGTGATTGAAGGATTTATCGGCATGCTCTACAACATGCTTTACGGCATTCTGGGCGAGCATGGCAAGCGCTATATCCCGTATTTGCTGACAGTGCTGATTTATCTCGGTGTTGCCAACATGGTGGGACTGTTTGGTGTGGCGCCGCCTACGAAGAACCTGAATGTGACGCTGGGACTGGCCATTATGAGTATTATACTGGTACAGTATGCCAGCATTCGCCACAGAGGTGTTGGCGGCTGGCTCAAGAGTTTTACCCAGCCTGTAGCAATCGTAACGCCGCTGAATGTGCTGGAGCTTGTGATCAAGCCTTTGTCTTTGTGCATGCGACTGTTTGGTAATATTCTGGGCGCGTTTATCATCATGGAATTGATCAAAATGGTGATTCCGGCGGTGTTCCCGCTGGCTGCAAGTATGTATTTCGATATCTTCGACGCATTCCTGCAGGCCTATGTCTTTGTATTCCTGACGTCTTTGTATCATTCAGGGAAGCGATAGAATAAACACACACATACAAAAAACTCAATTCAAGGAACAAAATTTTAGGAGGTACATTATTATGATCGCTATTGGTGCAGGTATCGCCGTCTGACCGGCGCTGGCGCAGGTATTGGTATTGGTTTGGCCACGTCCAAAGCCGTGGAGGGCATTGCCCGCCAGCCCGAAGCTTCCGGCAAGATCACTTCCGCTCTGATTCTGGGCTGCGCCCTGGCAGAAGCTACCGCTATTTACGGCTTGGTCATCGGCCTGATGATCATCATCATGATGGGCTGATTGCCTCAATAAAAGGAGAATTACATCATTTAACTTTTGATTGGAGGCAACAGGATGTTACATGTAGATCCAAATATCTTCTGGACTGTTGTCAATCTGCTGATCCTGTTTATCCTGCTGCGTATCTTTTTGTTCAAGCCGGTACTCGGCATGATCGAAAAGCGCAAGGCGGCCATTGAGGGCACGCTCAGCGACGCGGATCAGAAAAATGCGGCTGCGCAGGCGCTCAAGCAGCAGTATGAATCCTCCCTGAAGGATGCGAAGCAGGAATCTTTCCAGATCGTGTCCGATGCGAAGGACCGCGCGCAGGTACAGTATAACCAGATCATTGACAAGGCCAACGCCGACGCATCCCAGATCGTCCGGCAGGCCAACGCTGCCGCTGAAGCCGACCGCGAGAAAATCAAGGATGCGCAGTCCGAACTGGCCTCTGTTTGATCATCGGCGACCGCCAGACCGGCAAGACCTCCATCGCCACCGATACCATCCTGAACCAGAAAGATACCGGCGTGCTCTGCATCTACGTTGCCATCGGGCAGAAGGCTTCCTCCATTGCCCGCGTGGCCGAGGACCTGAAAAAGCATGGCGCTATGGGCTACACCACCATTGTGGCCGCCACCGCCAGCGACAGCGCCCCCCTGCAGTACATTGCCCCGTATGCCGGCACCGCACTGGCCGAATATTTTATGGCCCAGGGCAAGGACGTGCTCATCGTCTATGACGATTTGTCCAAGCACGCCGTGGCCTACCGCACCCTGTCCTTGCTGCTGCGCGCTCCCCCGGCCGTGAGGCCTACCCCGGCGACGTATTCTATCTGCATTCCCGTCTGCTGGAACGTTCCTGCCGTATGCGGGACGACCTGGGCGGCGGTTCCATCACCGCACTGCCCATTGTTGAAACCCAGGCAGGCGATGTTTCCGCCTACATTCCCACCAACGTTATTTCCATCACCGACGGCCAGATCTTCCTGGAGACCGCACTGTTCAACGCAGGCAACCGCCCGGCTGTCAACGTTGGCTTGTCGGTTTCCCGTGTGGGCGGCGCCGCCCAGACCAAGGCCATGAAAAAGGCCAACGCCAACCTGCGTATCGAGCTGGCCCAGTACAAGGATATGGAATCCTTCTCGCAGTTCAGCTCTGACCTGGACGCTGAGACCCGCCGCCAGCTGGAACACGGCAAGGCTTTGATGGAACTGCTGAAACAGCCGCTGTACCAGCCCAAATCCGACGCCGAGCAGGTCGTTTTGCTGACCCTCGCCGCCCACGGCGTGCTCGACGAGATCAAAACCGTCGAGCTGCGCCAGAAAACCTCCGCATTTGTGCGTCAGTTCCGCACGGACCCGTCCGGCGTGATGGACGAGATCCAGGCTTCCGGTAAGCTCAGCCCCGAACAGGTGCAGACCATCCTGAACGCCTGGAACGCATTTGCGGGAGGCGATGCCCATGCCATCCACTAAGCTGCTCAAGGAGCGTATTGAGAGCATTCAGGACACCATGAAGATCACCAATGCCATGTACCTGATCTCCTCCTCCAAGCTGCGCAAGGCACGCAAAAATTACCAGGCGGTTTCGCCTTACTTTGAGCGCATGCAGATGACGATGACCCGTGTGCTGCCCCACCTGCCGGAAGAACCGGTCCACCCGTTCTTCCACACCCGCAACCCGGAATCTCCGCGCCGCGCCTATCTGGTGCTGACGGCGGACAAAGGCATGGCCGGTGCGTACAACCAGAACCTGCTCAAGTTTCTGAAATCGCACTGCGGCGATGACCCCAAGGCCCGCTTTTATGTGGTGGGCCAGACCGGCTACCGCGCCCTGCTGCACAAGGACTCCCGCCTGGTGGAAGATTTTCTGTACAGCGGCCAGGCCCCCACATTGCAGCGTGCGCGTGACATCACGGCGGACATGATCGATACGTTCAAGGCGGATGAGGTGGATGAGGTCTACCTCATCTACACCAAGATCCAGAACGCCCTGACCGCTGAACCGGTCATGCTGCAGCTGCTGCCGCTGGAACGCTCCCACTTTGCGCCGCTGCCGCCCGCACTGGGCGATCCCCATGGCGAGGTTGAGCTGTTCCCCGATGCGTGGTCGGTGTTCAAGCAGATGGCCCCCATCTACATGCACGGCATGATCTTCGGTGCCATGACCGAGAGCTATTGCGCCGAGCAGAGCGCCCGCATGACCGCCATGGATTCCGCCACCAAGAGCGCAGGCCCCGTGGTGGACGTTCAGTTCACCGAGGGCAAGCTGCCTGCTCCTGCAGGAAGCGCTGACAGTGACCGCTGAGGGCACCGAGCGCACGATGGAAGTAACGCAGCATGTGAACGAAACCACCGTTCGCTGCATTATGCTTTCTGCCAGCGAGGGTCTTGGCAAGGGATGACCGTGAACGCACTAAAAAGTCTTGACAAGAGCTTGAAGGTATGGTATTCTAACAAAGCTGTCCGCGAGGGCGGTGGCCGGAAACGGAGAAAAAGAGAGAGCCACGGCGAAAAAAGATTGGAAAAACTTGAAAAAGTTCTTGACAAAAGCTTGAAGCTGTGGTAATCTAATAAAGCTGTCCGCGAGAACGGCGTGTACCTTGTAAATTAAACAACGTAACCATGAAGCAAAAAATGCACCAGACGGAGCACTGAAGAAGTGCTCGCTGAAACGTTGCAGGAAGCGGTTAGTCAATTACGCAGACTGTAACGATAAAAAAGTTTGAAGCTATGACAAATAGCTCTATGAAGGTTTGAACAGCGGGAGCTGTTTAGATACCATTTTATAGAGAGTTTGATCCTGGCTCAGGACGAACGCTGGCGGCGTGCTTAACACATGCAAGTCGAACGGGGCGCTTATGATGGAGATTTCGGTCAACGGATTAAGTTGCCTAGTGGCGGACGGGTGAGTAACGCGTGAGTAACCTGCCTTTCAGAGGGGGACAACAGTTGGAAACGACTGCTAATACCGCATAATATATATGGACCGCATGATCTGTGTATCAAAGATTTATCGCTGAAAGATGGACTCGCGTCTGATTAGCTAGTTGGTGAGGTAACGGCCCACCAAGGCGACGATCAGTAGCCGGACTGAGAGGTTGAACGGCCACATTGGGACTGAGATACGGCCCAGACTCCTACGGGAGGCAGCAGTGGGGAATATTGGGCAATGGGCGCAAGCCTGACCCAGCAACGCCGCGTGAAGGAAGAAGGCTTTCGGGTTGTAAACTTCTTTTGTCAGGGAAGATGAACAGACTGTACCTGACGAATAAGCCACGGCTAACTACGTGCCAGCAGCCGCGGTAATACGTAGGTGGCAAGCGTTGTCCGGATTTACTGGGTGTAAAGGGCGTGTAGGCGGGATTGCAAGTCAGGCGTGAAAACCAGGGGCTCAACCTCTGGCCTGCGTTTGAAACTGTAGTTCTTGAGTACTGGAGAGGTTGACGGAATTCCTAGTGTAGCGGTGAAATGCGTAGATATTAGGAGGAACACCAGTGGCGAAGGCGGTCAACTGGACAGCAACTGACGCTGAGGCGCGAAAGCGTGGGGAGCAAACAGGATTAGATACCCTGGTAGTCCACGCTGTAAACGATCAATACTAGGTGTGCGGGGACTAACCCCTGCGTGCCGCAGCTAACGCAATAAGTATTGCACCTGGGGGAGTACGATCGCAAGGTTGAAACTCAAAGGAATTGACGGGGGCCCGCACAAGCGGTGGATTATGTGGTTTAATTCGAAGCAACGCGAAGAACCTTACCAGGACTTGACATGGGGATGACCGCTCTAGAGATAGGGCTTTCCTTCGGGACATCCCACACAGGTGGTGCATGGTTGTCGTCAGCTCGTGTCGTGAGATGTTGGGTTAAGTCCCGCAACGAGCGCAACCCTTATTGTTAGTTGCTACGCAAGAGCACTCTAGCGAGACTGCCGTTGACAAAACGGAGGAAGGCGGGGACGACGTCAAATCATCATGCCCCTTATGTCCTGGGCTACACACGTAATACAATGGTGGTTAACAGAGGGATGCAAGACCGTGAGGTGGAGCGAACCCCTAAAAGCCATCCCAGTTCAGACTGCAGGCTGCAACTCGCCTGCACGAAGTCGGAATCGCTAGTAATCGCGGATCAGCATGCCGCGGTGAATACGTTCCCGGGCCTTGTACACACCGCCCGTCACACCATGAGAGCCGGGAACACCCGAAGCCGGTAGCCTAACCGCAAGGAGGGCGCTGTCGTCGAAGGTGGGTTCGGTAATTGGGGTGAAGTCGTAACAAGGTAGCCGTATCGGAAGGTGCGGCTGGATCACCTCCTTTCTAAGGAGACATGAGGCATGAAATATTGTCTCGGAGTCCTAAGGTTAGCGTCTGGAGCGCGGAATGGTACGTTGTTTAATTTAGAGGGCACACGCCCGTGGAGTCAAGATGGGGGTTTAGCTCAGCTGGGAGAGCGCCTGCTTTGCAAGCAGGAGGTCAGCGGTTCGATCCCGCTAATCTCCACCAGACGGGCCCGTAGCTCAGTTGGCTAGAGCGTACGACTGATAATCGTAAGGTCGGTGGTTCGAGCCCACTCGGGCCCACCAAAAGAAGATGTCGTTTGACATTGGATCTCAGAATTCAAGGGATTGAATTTTGAGATCTGACATCAAAAGATGTTGGGACCTGCACCTTGAAAACTGAACAATGTAACTCAAAGAAACAACAGCAAGGCAACAGAGAGGCTTGCGATGCAAATCGCAAGAAAGTTTTTAGAGTATTTGTGGAAAACGCGCGCAAGCGCGAGGGTAACAAATTACAATTAGCTAAAACATCTCGTAAGAAGCCTGCATAATTCAACTAAGAGAACCAATTGTAAGATTGTTCGAATAGGTCAAGCTAAGAAGAGCGCAAGGGGAATGCCTTGGCATCAGGAGCCGAAGAAGGACGTGACAAGCTGCGATAAGCTGCGGTGAGGAGCAAATATCCTGTGACCCGCAGATTTCCGAATGGGGGAACCCGGCGGAGCAAACCTCCGTCAGCGTGCGTTGAATCAAATAGGCGTACGTGGGAAACCGCCTGAACTGAAACATCTAAGTAGGGCGAGGAAAAGACATCAACAGAGATTCCGTCAGTAGTGGCGAGCGAACGCGGAAGAGGCCAAACCGGAGGATTTATTCTCCGGGGTTGTGGACTCACACAACGGCAGGATAGGTTAGAAGAACGGCATGGGAAGGCCGGCCACAGAGGGTGAGAGCCCCGTAATCGAAAACCGAATCTTGTTAGTGAGGATCCAGAGTACCGCTGGACACGAGGAACCCGGTGGGAAACAGGGGGACCACCCTCCAAGCCTAAATACTACCTGATGACCGATAGAGGAGCAGTACCATGAGGGAAAGGTGAAAAGGACCCCGGGAGGGGAGTGAAAGAGAACCTGAAACCTTGTGCTTACAAGCAGTCAGAGCACGTTAAAGTGTGATGGCGTACTTTTTTGTAGAACGGTCCGGCGAGTTATAGTAACGAGCAAGCTTAAGGTATTCAGTACCGGAGGCGCAGCGAGAGCGAGTCTGAACAGGGCGTATGAAGTTCGTTGCCATAGACCCGAAACCGGGTGACCTATCCATGAGCAGGTTGAAGTGGAGGTAAAACTCCATGGAGGACCGAACCGACCTTCGTTGCAATGACGGCGGATGACTTGTGGATAGCGGAGAAATTCCAATCGAACTCGGAGATAGCTGGTTCTCCCCGAAATAGCTTTAGGGCTAGCGTTGATAATAGATTCCCGGAGGTAAAGCACTGAATGTCCTAGGGGCCGATAAGGTTACCAAAGACTATCAAACTAAGAATGCCGGAGAATTGGTCATCAGCAGTCAGACAGTGTGAGATAAGTTTCATTGTCAAAAGGGAAACAGCCCAGACCTACAGCTAAGGTCCCAAATGTATGCTAAGTGGAAAACGATGTGGGATTGCGAAAACAACCAGGATGTTGGCTCAGAAGCAGCCATACATTAAAAAGAGTGCGTAATAGCTCACTGGTCGAGTGGTCCTGCGCGGAAAATGTAACGGGGCTAAGCATACAACCGAAGCTTAGGATTGTAGAAATACAGTGGTAGGGGAGCGTCGAATGAGGGGTGAAGTCGCAGCGGGAGCAGCGGTGGACTTCATTCAGTGAGAATGCCGGAATGAGTAGCGAGAATTATGTGGGAATCATAATGGTCGAAAATCTAAGGTTTCCTGGGGAAGGTTCGTCCTCCCAGGGTAAGCCGGGAGCTAAGGCGAGGCCGAAAGGCGTAGTCGATGCACATACGGTAGAAATTCCGTAGCCGCCGAACTTTAAGCATGCTGACACATTGAGATAGCGGAACCCAGGCGTTGGTTGACCTGGGCGTAAGGGACCGAAATATAGTAGGGAAGTCCGCGATGCTCAGTGGCGAGAAAAGGCATGAGGTATACTAAGGCGCCCGTACCGTAAACCGACACAGGTGGATGAGGAGAAAATCCTAAGACCAGCGGGAGAAGGGTTGTTAAGGAACTCTGCAAGTTGACCCCGTAACTTCGGAATAAGGGGAGCCTCGAAAGAGGTCACAGTTAATAGGCCCAAGCAACTGTTTACCAAAAACACAGGTCTATGCTAAATCGAAAGATGATGTATATGGGCTGACGCCTGCCCGGTGCTGGAAGGTTAAGAGGAGGGCTTAGCCGCAAGGCGAAGGTCTGAATTGAAGCCCCAGTAAACGGCGGCCGTAACTATAACGGTCCTAAGGTAGCGAAATTCCTTGTCAGGTAAGTTCTGACCCGCACGAAAGGCGTAATGATTTGGGCACTGTCTCAACAGCCCACCCGGCGAAATTGTAGTACCGGTGAAGATGCCGGTTACCCGCAACTAGACGGAAAGACCCCATGGAGCTTCACTGTAGCTTAATACTGGAATTCGGTAAGACATGTACAGGATAGGTGGGAGACTTGGAAGCACGGGCGTCAGCTTGTGTGGAGTCACCCTTGGGATACCACCCTTGTTTTGCTGGATTTCTAACCTGCGGCCATGAATCTGGTCGGGGGACACTGTTAGGCGGGCAGTTTGACTGGGGCGGTCGCCTCCAAAAAAGGTAACGGAGGCGCTCAAAGGTTGGCTCAGCACGGACGGAAATCGTGCAGTGAGTGTAAACGTAGAAGCCAACTTGACTGCGAGACCGACGGGTCGAGCAGGTACGAAAGTAGGAGTTAGTGATCCGTGGTATGCAAGTGGAAGTGCCATCGCTCAACGGATAAAAGCTACCCTGGGGATAACAGGCTGATCTCCCCAAGCGTCCACAGCGACGGGGGAGGTTTG